>Ga0115568_10000085_pt1 | contig 62896 bp, 67 predicted proteins | sample COGITO_mtgs_1204_FD_87296 | JGI IMG/M metagenome (GOLD analysis project Ga0115568, IMG submission 87296) | Pelagic marine microbial communities from North Sea - COGITO_mtgs_120426 | ecosystem: Environmental > Aquatic > Marine > Epipelagic | place: Germany:Helgoland, sampling site Kabeltonne...
GACGTCCCAGACGCAGACCATCACGCAATTCGACGACGAGGCCCCACAATTGGATGAGTCCCTCCTCCCCGCCGATACTGTGGTGAACTGCGACGACGTCCCCCCCGTGCTCGACAGCTTGGCCTTCAGCGTCACCGACAACTGCAACACGTGGAGTTTTGAGGTGACCTCGGACAGCATTCCAGGAGCTTGTGGACCCGCCTTCGTGCGTGTGGACACCTACACGTTCATGGATTGCGACAGCAACACCACGGCATTCGTGCACACGGTGACGGTGCAAGACACCACGCCGCCGCTGTTTACGTTCTTCCCGGAGAACGACTCCATTGCGTGCACGGAGGATTACCCCGAGCCTACGGACAGTGACCTCTTGCTGGCCACAGCCGATGACAACTGCAGTGACGTGGAGGTGACATGGCAGGACGAAATCGTCGCTGCTGACTGTCCCGGTTTGGACACCTTGTTCCGGACGTTTACCGCCCTCGATGTCTGTGGCAATGCCACGGCACTCGTACAGACGATGTTCCGTTACGACGACGAGGGTCCTGTGATTGGTGTTTTCCCCAACGACACGACCATCGATTGTGATCCTGTCAACGAGATGGGCACCTTGGACAGCACATTCTTCGCGGCCGAAGACAACTGCAACCCCTGGACCTTCGCCGTGGAAACGGAGTACGAAGGCGAGGAGATCGACCCTTGCAACTACAGCCGTTTTGATACTTACACCTTTACGGATTGCAGCGACAATGTGACCACGTTCGTTCACGAAATCACGGTTCAGGACACCACGGGTCCAAACATTGAGCTCGAACCCATCGACCTGTACCTGATGTGTCCCCAGGAAGTGCCTGAATTCGACATCACCCTGCCAGTGAGTGAGTGGATGGATGATGCCGGTCTCGAAGTGTCGGACGACTGCAACAGCGATCCCGCCTCCATCATGGCCACCTACGAGGACATTGTGACCGTGAGTGTGGATCCGACCCACTACACGCTGAGCCGCGAATGGACCTTCACGGACCACTGTGGATACTCGACCAACTACGAACAGGTCATCGATGTCAACGAACCCCAACCGATTCTACCCAATGCCTTCAGTCCTCCTGGGCCCAACTCATCAGGCAACGGTTTCAACGACACCTACGTCATCGAAAACATCGGTGATGCAGAGGATGGCGCAGCGTCCTATCCCCCTTGCAATTGGGGAGAAGACAGCAGCTTCATCTACTTCCAGGTGTTCAACCGCTGGGGCAGCCCGGTGTATAGCTCTCCCCCGGGTGAGATGTACCGCAATGATTGGGACGGCATCAATTCTTCCACTGGGAACTACGTGGTCAACGGCACCTACTTCATTCTCTTGCAGTATGAAGATGGGCGCCAGTGGGGCCAATATGTAGATGTCCGCAACGACTGATGGGATCATCCAAGTCCAACCTCAGAACGACACAACGATGAAACGCATAAAGCTTTTGCTGATGATCCTGCCCCTGATGGGGATGGCGCCCGTGTGGGGCCAACAGGACGTCATGATCAGCCAATACCTGTTCAACGGGTTGTTGATCAACCCCGGCTATGCCGGCTCTCACCCGTATACCTCTTCCAGCTTGCTTCACCGCAGTCAATGGAACCAATTCGACGGGGCCCCCACCACCAGTGTGGTCGCCGTTGATGGCGCCATGCGCAACAACAGCATGGGGGTGGGTATCCTCATGATCCACGACCAAATTGGCCTGACCACACAGACCGATGTGGCGGTCAATTTTGCCTACCGCATGCGGTTGGGTGCCGGCCGATTGGCGCTGGGATTGAAGGGTGGCGTGGCCAATACCCGTGCCGACTTGTTCGCTGCGGAATTGACCGATCCGGGAGACCCGAACTACAGCGAGAACCAGCAAATCACGCAGTCGGCGCGGTTTGGGTTTGGCGCATACTACCACATGCAGCGCTTCTACTGCGGCGTCTCCATTCCTACGCTGACCGCGCTCGGACCGAATGCCCAAACCGTAGAGCCCCACCTTCTGACGACCGCAGGCGTGGTCGTGCAGGCGTCCGACGGGGTCATGATCAAGCCGAGCTTCCTGCTCAAGGCGGTTCAAGGCGCACCCGCACAGTTGGACCTCAATTTCCACGCCTTGTTCCAAGAGCGGATCTGGTTGGGTGCCGGTTGGCGCTCAGGTGATGCCATCGTGAGCATGATGGAAATCCAAGTCACCCCCGAACTGCGCATCGGTTACGCCCACGACTTCACGCTGAGCGACATCCGCAACTACTCCACCGGTTCCAACGAAATCCTGATCGGCTTTGACTTCGGACAAGGCATCAGTGCAAAACGTTCTCCCCGCTACTTCTGACCCCATGCAAGAGCGATTTTATTCTTCCTCTCCTTCTGCCCTTCTCGGGGTTCTCATGTTGGGGAGTATTGTGGCCTTTTCAGGCTGCGCCAGGCTTCACGTAGAAGAAGGTCAAGCCGCCTTCCAAGAATTGCGTTACCAAGATGCCATCCACCATTTTGGATCGGCGGTTCAGCGCATTCCATCACCTGATTCTTACAGGAAATTAGCGGCTTCACACGCGTTGATCAATGAGCCGCAGGAGGCTTCTGCCGCCTACGCCATTCTCATCGCACAGCCGGAAGCCACCGATGATGACCGGTTGGCCTATGCCGAAGTCCTGTTCAAGCAGAAGCGTTATTCAGAGGCAGAACGGCTCCTCAATGAGGTCAGCCAGCGCGATCCCGGAAACGAGGTGGCCGCCGCCCTGCGACAGAGTGCCTTTCTCGCCCAGGACGGATCAAGGGACACTGCGGCATTTGAATTGGAGCCCTTCATCACGGATGGCATACGCTCAGCCTTTGCCCCATTCCGTTTTGGCAACACCCTCTATTTCACGGGCGCTTTGGAAAAGCCCGGATCGCGGGACCCCTATACCGACCTGAGCTACACCGACCTCTATCAGATTCCGGTCAGCGGGGGGACGCCCACATTGGTGCCTGGCATCAATGGACCATTCCACGATGGCATCGCCACTTTGTCGCCTGACGGCAGCCAGATTTTCTTTACGCGCAGCTACCACGCCCCCGAAAAGGTGGGCAAGTTGCTGCTGGACGATTCATCCGTAAACAACACCACCATCTACTACGCCCGGAAAGGATTGGAGGAGTGGACGAACGACATTCAAATCGGCCTGAGTGACGGCAGCAATATGTATGCCCACCCCTCGTACAGCCCTGATGGAACCTGTCTGTACTTCTCCAGCGACATGCCTGGCGGTTACGGTGGAATGGACCTCTACCGCTTGGACCGCAACGGGGACACGTGGTCGCTTCCAGCAATCAACTTGGGGCCGAGCGTCAACAGTGCAGGAGACGATGTATTCCCGAGCCTCAAAGGCAAGGACACCCTCTTCTTTGCCTCGGACGCCCAAATCACGCTCGGCGGATTGGACGTGCTCTACACTGTGCGGGACTCGAGCGGTACATGGGGCTCTCCCGTGCACCTGGACTATCCCTTGAACAGTCAAAGCGACGACTTCTGTATCTCCTTCAATGAAGATGGCAATACGGGCTTCGTTTCCTCTGACCGTTACGGCTACGACCGGATCCTGAAGTTCCGGATTGTAGAGAAGCCCTTGTTGGTGCGCGGCATGGTGGTGGACAGCGAAACCGGTGCACCGATTCCCGATGCCCGCGTGAACCTACTGGATGCCGTGGACGGCAGTGCCGTCGCCCTGCGCAGCGATGAGCAAGGCGCCTTCGAACTCAACCTCCCCCATGGTCGCAGCTTCCGGGCTGAAGCCACGATGGATACATACTTCGCCGAAAACATCTCCTTGGATACTCCTGAAGATGCGCTGATTCGCGACATGGAAGTCGTCATCGAATTGACCCCTGCCAGCGAATTGACCGATGAAGAATACGCCAGTGCCATCCGCCCCGGTGACAGCTTTGAATTGCCCGAAATCCGTTGGGATTATGACAGCTACCGGCTGAGGGAGGAGGCCAAGCCTTCACTTTCTTTGGTCGCTGACTTCCTCCGAAACAGACCGGGCATTGAGGTTGAATTGCGTTCCCACTGCGATGCCCGTGGATCGGACCGCTACAACCAGCGCCTCAGTGAGCGACGCGCAGAATCAGCTGCCCGCTATCTGTTGGACTTGGGGGTGCCCTCTAATCAGGTGCTGCCAGTGGGTGTGGGAGAAGGTGAACTGCGCAATGAGTGCAGCAACAACATCCCCTGCTCCGAGGCCAAACACCAAGAAAACAGACGCACTGAGTTCTTGGTGGTTCGCACCGATGAACGCGAAAACTGAGGCCCCTTCTGATTACCAATATCCAACCAAAAAAGAACGGGGGGGACTGCATGCAGTCCCCCCCGTTCTTTTTGTCCCCTCGTGCCCATGAAAGGGCCGCTTCGCATATACCGTCAGGCGAAGTGTGGCCCGGGATAGTATGCTGTATCGCCCAGCTCCTCTTCGATACGAAGCAACTGGTTGTACTTGGCGATCCGGTCGCTTCGAGACGCACTGCCGGTCTTGATTTGACCGGTTGACAATGCCACAGCCAGATCGGCGATGGTCGTGTCCTCCGTCTCTCCACTGCGGTGGCTCATCACACTGGTATAGCCACAGCGGTTGGCGAGCTGCACGGCCTCAATGGTCTCGGTCAAGGTCCCGATTTGGTTGACCTTGATCAAAATGGAATTGGCTACGCCGTCCTCGATTCCGCGGCTCAACCGCTCCACGTTGGTGACGAAGAGGTCATCGCCCACGAGTTGGGTGTTGTCCCCCATGGCGTCCGTCATGAGCTTCCAGGTAGCCCAATCGTCCTCATCACATCCGTCCTCAATGCTGATGATGGGGTACTTGCCACGCAGCTCCTTCCAGTAGTCCACCCAGGCCGGACCATCCATCTGCTGACCGGTGCCGGACAGGATGTACAGGCCTTTCTCCTTGTCGTAGAACTCACTGCTGGCCGCATCCAAGGCCAATTGGAAGTCCTCGTTGGGCTTGTATCCGGCCTTTTCAATGGCCATCAAAATGGTATCCAGCGCCTCTTCGTTGGACTTGAGGTTGGGGGCAAACCCACCCTCGTCACCGACATTGGTGCTGAGCCCTTTGCTGCCGAGCACCTTCTTCAAATGATGGAACACCTCTGCTCCCATGCGCAGGCCCTCCGCAAACGTGTCCGCACCGACGGGCATGATCATGAATTCCTGGATGTCGATGGCATTGTCTGCATGCGACCCCCCGTTGATGATGTTCATCATGGGCACCGGCATCAGGTTGGCATTGACGCCACCGATGTACCGATACAAGGGCTGGCCGAGTGAGCCGGCCGCCGCTTTGGCCACCGCCAAGCTGACGCCCAGCAGGGCGTTCGCCCCCAGGTTTCCTTTGTTTTCTGTGCCGTCGAGGTCTATCAAATAGTGGTCAATGCCCACTTGATCGAATATGTCCATGCCGACCAATTCCTCCGCAATGGTGGTATTGATGTTGGCCACGGCCTTGAGGACCCCCTTGCCGAGGTAGCGCCCGGCATCGCCGTCGCGCAGCTCTACGGCCTCATGTACGCCGGTACTGGCCCCTGAGGGAACAGCGGCCCGGCCCAAGACACCTTCTCCGGTGACGACTTCGACCTCAACGGTCGGGTTGCCTCTGGAGTCTAAGATCTCGCGGGCGTGAATGTGATCGATGTATTGCATGATCAAGCGGTTTGAAGGGTACTGTGTTGTTTGATGTGATGGATGAACCGATCAAAAAGGTGCCGGCTGTCATGCGGTCCGGCGCTGGCCTCCGGGTGGAACTGCACCGAAAAGACCGGTTGGTTCTCGAGTTTGATGCCGGCGACCGTTCCGTCGTTGAGGTGCTCGTGGGTGACAACTACATGGGAAGCATTGGACACGGAGTCGCGGCTGACCACGAAACCGTGGTTCTGCGAGGTGATCTCGCATTTTCCGCTCTCCAGATCCTTGACCGGGTGATTGACACCGCGGTGCCCCTGGAACATTTTTTCGGTTTCGAGCCCTTGGCTGAGTGCAATGAGCTGGTGCCCCAGACAAATGCCGAACACAGGCTGCCCCAATGCGACGATGTCCTTGATCAGGGCGACTGTATCCGGCATCGCTGAAGGGTCGCCTGGGCCGTTGGAAATCATCCACCCGTGGGGCTGCCAATCCCGCATCTGCTGCAGCGCGGTACCCATAGGGAACTGCCGAACGAAGGCGCCGCGCTCTACGAGGCAGCGGGTGATGTTTTCTTTGTTGCCGAGGTCGAGCAGGGCAATGCGCACGTCGCTGCCGGCATCGCCCGCATCCTCAGCTTCAGGGCGGGTGACCCGACTGGACAGCTCGAGCCCCTCCATGGAGGGGGTTTCTTTGAGCCGCGTCATGAGTTCTTCCTCTGGCGTGCCATCGTTGCTGATGAGTGCATTCATGGCGCCGCAGTCTCGGATGTGTTGGATGAGCCCCCGGGTGTCGATATCGGCGATGCCGACGATGCCATCCCGTTCCAATCGGTCTGCAAGGGTTTCCACATCACCAGCACGGCTGGCAACCTCGCTGAAATTCCGGACCACCAATCCCGCGATCTGGGTGCTTCCGCTCTCATTTTCGGCACTGTGCACGCCGTAGTTACCGATGTGCGCTGTGGCCATCACGAGCACCTGGCCCTTGTAACTCGGGTCAGTGAAAATCTCCTGATACCCATACATACCGGTGTTGAAGGCCACCTCTCCGGTGGTTGTTCCTGATGCACCGATGGCCTTTCCATCGAACCGGGTGCCATCCTCAAGCATGAGCACCGCCGGCTTTGGTGGGTGGTTTGGTTGTGGTTCAGAATTGGACATTGCGGCGCGAAGATAGTGGGCATCCGCAGCCCACGAAGGGTTTTGACTGACCTGTATGACCACAGGCTTTGCACATTGAACCCGAACGGCGGAAACGAAAAAGGGAGGCCGCTGGGCCTCCCTTTTTCATTGTGTGGAATTCCGCCTTATTCGGCGGGCTTCTCCTCGCTTTCACCGTCTGCCTCGCTCGCATCAGCATCTCCTTCAGCAGCAGGTGCTTCCTCGGCAGCAGGCGCCTCTTCAGCAGGTGCTTCCTCGGCAGCAGGCGCCTCTTCAGCAGGCGCTTCCTCAGCGGCAGCTTCAGCGGCAGGCGCCTCTTCAGCAGGTGCTTCTTCGGCGGCAGCTTCAGCGGCAGGCGCTTCTTCAGCAGGTGCTTCCTCGGCTGCAGCTTCAGCAGCAGGCGCTTCCTCAGCGGCAGCTTCAGCAGCAGGCGCTTCCTCAGCGGCAGCTTCAGCAGCAGGCGCCTCTTCAGCAGGCGCTTCCTCGGCGGCAGCTTCAGCGGCAGGCGCCTCTTCAGCAGGTGCTTCCTCAGCGGCAGCTTCAGCAGCAGGCGCTTCCTCAGCAGCAGCCTCGGCGGCAGGAGCCTCCTCGGTTACCACTTCTTCTGCAACGGCAGCCTCAGCTACTGGGGCAGCGGCAGCAGCACCTCCGCGGCGTGAGCGGCGGCTGCGCTTGCGCTTGGACTTGGCTTCATTTCCGTAGAGCTCGTTGAAGTCAACCAGCTCAATCATACACATCTCAGCATTGTCGCCCAAACGGTTGCCCACACGGATGATGCGGGTGTAGCCGCCCTCGCGGGTCGCCACTTTTGGTCCGACTTCGTTGAACAGCTCCGTCACGGCGTGCTTGTCGCGCAGGTAGCGGAAACAAATACGACGGCTGTGGGTGCTGTCAGCTTTTGAGCGGTTGACAAGGGGCTCCACGAATCCCCGCAACGCCTTGGCCTTCGCCAAGGTGGTGGTGATGCGCTTGTGCTCGATCAGGCTGCAAGCCATGTTGGCCATCATCGCCTTTCTGTGGGCGGTTTGGCGGCCGAGGTGATTGAATTTCTTTCCGTGTCTCATGATGACGGCGGTTAAGGCTGCGGATTACTCCGCGTCCAACTTGTACTTGCTCACGTTCATGCCGAATTGCAGGCCCTTGCTTTCCACGAGGTCCTCGAGCTCGGTCAAGCTCTTCTTACCGAAGTTGCGGAACTTCAACAAGTCGTTCTTGTTGTAGGCCACAAGGTCACCGAGCGAATCGATGTCGGCCGCCTTCAAGCAATTGAGGGCACGGACGCTCAGGTCCATATCCACAAGCTTGGTCTTCAGCAGGTGGCGCATGTGCAATGAGCTCTCATCCAACTCCTCGGACTCATTCTTCTCAACGAAGTCCAGGGTGATGCGCTCCTCGCTGAAGAGCATGAAGTGCTCAATCAAAATACGCGCTGCTTCTTGCAAGGCATCCTTGGGGGCAATGGAACCGTCGCACTGCAGCTCGAGAATGAGCTTTTCGTAGTCGGTCTTCTGCTCCACACGGAAGTTCTCAATCTCGTACTTCACGTTCCGGATCGGGGTGAAGATGGAGTCGATGAAAATGGTATCCATGGTCGCCTCCTCGTGCTTGTTCTCCTCGGCGGGCACGTAGCCACGGCCTTTGGAGATGCGCATCTCAATGCTCAACTGAACGTTGGCGTCGAGGTTGCAGATCACGTGGTCCGGGTTCATGACCTGGAAGGCAGAAGTGAACTTGCCGATGTCGCCGGCCACAAATTGCTCCTGACCGCCGATGACGATGTTCACCACCTCGTGGTCCACATCTTCAATTTGACGCTTGAAGCGCACTTGCTTGAGGTTGAGCACCATTTCGGTGACATCCTCCACGACACCTTTGATGGTGCTGAATTCGTGCTCCACGCCCTCGACGCGAAGCTGGGTGATGGCATAGCCCTCCAAGCTGGAGAGCATGATGCGCCGGAGCGCGTTGCCGATGGTCACGCCGAAGCCGGGCTCCAAGGGACGGAATTCGAACCGTCCGCTGAAGTCATCGGAATCGAGCATGATGACCTTATCTGGCTGCTGAAAATCGAGAATCGCCATTATCGGATGTGCTAGGTTGTGATTACTTGCTGTAAAGCTCGACGATGAGTGACTCCTTGATGTTTTCAGGAATCTGGTCGCGGCCGGGTACCGCGATGACGGTGCCTGCGAGGGCATTGCCATCCCAATCGAGCCACTCGTGACGCTGGCCTCCGGACGCCAGGGCGCCGGTCACCACCTCGAGGGACTTGGACTTTTCACGCACACCGACGACGTCACCAGGACGCACACGGTAGGACGGGATGTTCACCACTTTGCCGTTCACCGTCACGTGACGGTGGCTGACCAACTGGCGTGAACCTCGGCGCGTAGGGCTGAGGTTGAGACGGAACACCACATTGTCGAGGCGCAACTCACAGAACTGGAGCAAGACCTCACCCGTGATGCCGGGCTTGGCTTGAGCGCGTTCGAACATGTTGCGGAATTGGCGCTCGAGGATGCCGTAGGTGTACTTCGCTTTCTGCTTTTCCGCCAGCTGCACAGAGTACTCTGACTCCTTCTTGCGTCGGCGGTTAGGGCCGTGTTGGCCTGGGCCGTAAGGACGGCGTTCGAGTGCCTTATCCGGGCCAAAAATGGCCTCCTTGAATCGGCGGGTGATCTTGGACTTGGGTCCGCGGTAACGTGCCATGTTGTCTTGCTTGCTTGTTTCGGTTCCCTTAAATCAGACGCGGCGGTGCTTCGGGGGGCGGCAACCGTTGTGCGGCATCGGAGTGATGTCCATGATTTCCACCACCTCAATGCCCATGTTGTGCAGGGTGCGGATGGCGCTCTCGCGGCCGCTTCCGGGTCCTTTCACAAACACCTTGACCTTTTTCAGGCCGTACTCCATGGCCTCCTTGCCACAATCCTCAGCGGCACATTGCGCAGCATAAGGCGTGTTCTTCTTGGAACCGCGGAACCCCATCTTGCCGGAGCTGGACCAGGAAATAACCTGTCCGGTGGCATTGGTGAGGGAAATGATGATGTTGTTGAAGGAGGCGTGGATATGGGCTTGGCCCATGGCATCCACTTTAACCTTCTTCTTCGACTTCTTGGTGGTCTTGGCCATCTTATAGGGGAGTTGATCGATTCGGCGTCCCGGGTCAGGGACTGAGAATTACTTCTTCTTGTTGGCTACTGTCTTCCGCTTTCCTTTCCGGGTGCGGGAGTTGTTCTTGGTGCGCTGCCCGCGGAGCGGCAAGCCGAGACGGTGGCGGATGCCACGCTGGCAACCAATGTCCATCAGGCGCTTGATGTTCATTTGAACTTCAGAGCGAAGCTCACCCTCTACGCGGATCTCAGTGATGATCTCGCGGATCTTGGTGATCTCCTCGTCCGTCCAATCCTGGACACGCTTGTCCTCGGAAACCGAGGCTTTTGAGAGGATGTCCGCGGAACGAGAGTGACCAATGCCGTAGACATAGGTCAAGGCAATTACTCCACGCTTGTTCTTTGGGATATCTATACCGGAAATACGGGCCATAGCGAATGCGTTTTAGCTCCAGGAATTAACCCTGACGCTGCTTGAATTTGGGGTTCTTCTTGTTGATGACGAAGAGTCGTCCCTTGCGGCGGACGACCTTGCAATCCGCTGAGCGGACCTTGAGGGAAGCACGGGTCTTCATATCGGTCTGATTTCTTATTTGTATCGAAAGGAAATGCGGCCCTTGCTGAGGTCGTATGGACTCATGTCCACACGTACCCTGTCTCCGGGAAGAATCTTGATGTAGAACTTCCTCATCTTACCGGAGATGTGCGCCGTGATGACGTGCCCATTCTCAAGCTCTACGCGGAACATGGCGTTCCCGAGTGCTTCAGTGATGGTACCGTCCTGCGTGATCGACGCTTGCTTGGCCATGGATGTTTTTTCCTTTTCGTTTTTAATGTGACTCCTCAACCCTGCTTCACTGCCCCAAGGGCCTCCTCAATCCATTTGAATGTCGAAAGAACTTCTGCCTTGCCTTCCCGCACGACCACATCGTGCTCGAAGTGTGCGCTGGGCAAACCGTCCGCTGTAGCGATGGTCCAACCGTCGCTTTCCTGCACCACTGCTTTGCGCCCGAGGTTGATCATAGGCTCGATGGCCAAGACCATGCCCGCAACGAGTTTGACTCCGTTGCCCGGACGCCCGTAATTGGGCACTTCCGGCGGCTCGTGCAGGCTGGAACCCACCCCGTGGCCGACCAGTTCTCGAACCACTCCGTAGCCTGAGGCTTCGGCGTGTTCCTGAACCGCCCATCCGATGTCCCCGATGCGGTTGCCCGCAATGGTTTCCTCGATGGCCTCCTCCAGGCACTCCTGCGTCACCTGCAACAGGCGGCGCACTTCCGGTTTGACATCACCCACCATGAAGGTGTATGCGCTGTCACCGTAGTACCCTTCTTTGAGCACGCCACAATCGACGGACACGATGTCCCCCTCTTGCAATGGGTCCTCATTGGGGATTCCATGAACCACATGGTGGTTCACAGAGGTGCAGAGCGTAGCAGGGAAACCGTTGTATCCTTTGAACCCCGGTTCAGCACCGTGGTCCCGGATGAAGGTTTCAGCTACCCGATCCAACGCCGCGGTAGTCACCCCGGGTTGAATCAGCTTGGCCACTTCGGCCAAGGTTCTTCCGACAAGTAAAGAACTCGTGCGGAGCAACTCGATTTCGGATTCGGTTCGAACCTGTATCCGTCCTCTCGCCATTCCTGATCAGCCTGCCATTCCGCTCACACTCGTCCCTTGGCGGCCCCGGAGTTTTCCGGATTCCATCAGGGAGTCGTATTGACGGGACAACAGGTAACTTTCAATTTGCTGGAGCGTGTCGAGAATGACACCCACCATGATCAGCAGCGAAGTGCCGCCAAAGAAAATGCTGAAGGCTTGCGCGTGGGTCAAGCTCAACGTGAAGACGATGGCCGGGAGAATGGCGATCAGGCCGAGGAAGATGGCACCGGGCAAGGTGATCTTGGAGATCACATTGTCGAGGAACTCCATCGTCGGACGGCCGGGCTTCACTCCCGGAATGAAATTGTTCTGACGCTTGAGGTCATCCGCCATTTGCTGGGGATTCACTGTGATGGCCGTGTAGAAATACGTGAAGGCCACAATCATCAGGAAGAACAAGAGGTTGTACCAAAACCCGTTGAAGTCTCCCAACGCGATGAGCACCTCGTTGTCTGCCAGGCTTTCGTTCTGCGTCAGGTAGAGCGGGACGAACATGATGGCTTGAGCGAAGATGATCGGCATGACACCACTCGAGTTCACCTTGAGCGGGATGTAACTCCGTGCTGCGGCGCCCTGGGGCATAAATGTCGATCCGGCGTTCTGCTGGAGACGGGTCATTTCCACCGGCACGCGGCGTACCGCCTGCACGAGGGCCACGGACAGTCCGATGACCACCAACAACGCTGCAATCTCCACGAGGAAGAAGTAGAAGTTGGTCGCTGGGTGATTGAACTCCTGAATGATCGCCTGCGGGAATGTGGCGATGATGCCGATCATGATCAGCAAGCTGATGCCATTGCCGACACCCCTTTCCGTAATGCGCTCACCGAGATACATGATGAGCAGCGTGGAAGAAGTCAGGATCAGTACCGCACAGAACCACCAGAAGCTGGAAGGGTCAGCTACGGCACCCGGCACGGAGACCACAGTAGACGCCAGGTATCCAGGTGCTTGAACCAAGGTGATGGCGATGGTCAAGAAACGGGTCCATTGGTTGATCTTCTTTCGTCCGCTCTCGCCTTCAGCCTGCATCTTCTGGATGGTCGGCACGGCAAGTCCCATCAATTGCATGATGATGCTCGCGGAGATGTAAGGCATGATGCCCAACGCGAAAATCGAAGCGCGCGAGAACGCGCCACCGGTGAAAAGCGACAGGATGCTACCGAGTCCGCCTCCACCGAGGGCACTCATCTGCTCCTGAAGGGCGTCACTGTCGACACCAGGAATGACAATAAAGCTGCCGACGCGGTACACCAGGATGAATCCCAATGTGATGCCAAGGCGCTTGCGCAACTCCTCGTGGGCCCAAATGTCCCGGAGTTTTTTGAAGAATCGACCCATGCTTTAGCTGATTGCTTCTGTGCTTCCTCCAGCGGCGTCAATGGCTGCTTGGGCGGATGCGGAAAATTTATGTGCGGTCACTTTGACCCCTGTCTTCAGTTCACCACGTCCCAAGATCTTCACCAGATCTTTCTTTTGGACGAGTCCGTTCTCCTCCAAGAGGGCGGGTGTGATTTCCTTCAAGGACTTGCGATCGATGAGCTCTTGGAGTGTGTCCAAGTTGATTCCCTTGTATTCGACCCGGTTTGGATTCGTAAAACCAAACTTGGGAACACGGCGCTGGAGGGGCATCTGTCCGCCCTCAAATCCAATCTTGGACTTGTATCCTGAGCGGGACTTCGCACCCTTGTGACCGCGGGTAGAGGTTCCTCCGTGTCCGGAGCCCTCACCACGACCAACTCGCTTGCGCTGCTTGATGGAACCCTTTGCCGGCTTGAGGCTGTTGAGATTCATGTTTTGCTGGTTTGATGTGATTATTCTTCAACCTTGACGAGGTGGCTCACCTTGCGCACCATGCCCAAAATCTGGGGGGTGGCTTCGTGCTCCACAGGGTTGTGCAATTTCTTGATGCCAAGGGCCTGCAACGTCAGTTTCTGACGCTTGGGGCGGTTGATGGCACTGCGTACCTGGGTAATCTTGATCTTGGCCATCGTACTTATCCGTTGAAAACGCGGTCCACTGAGATGCCCCGCAAGTCGGCCACATCCGATGCACTGCGCATCATGGTGAGGGCCTTGAACGTGGCCTTCACGACGTTTTGGGTGTTGGACGAGCCCAGCGACTTCGCGAGGACGTCCTTGATGCCTGCACTCTCGAGCACAGCGCGCATGGCGCCTCCCGCGATCACACCCGTACCGGGCGTGGCTGGCTTCACCAACACACGTGCGCCGGCAAAGACGGCTTCTTGAGCGTGGGGGACCGTTCCGTTGATCACGGGCACTTCCACCATGTTCTTCTTGGCGTCTTCGATGCCTTTCTGAATGGCGGTCACCACCTCGCGGCTGCGGCCTGAACCGTGTCCGACCTTGCCTTTCTCATCACCCACAACGACGATGCCGGTGAAGGTGAAGGTGCGGCCACCCTTGGTTGTCTTCGTCGAACGGTTGATCGTGACCAAGCGGTCTTTGATGTCGCTTTCGGGCTGGTTGTTGTCCCGGTCGTTGCGCCGACGGTTGTTGTTGTCTCTCATGATGGCTTCAGAATTGGAGACCGCCTTCTCGAGCGGCATCGGCGAGGTTCTTCACCCGACCGTGATAGAGGTATCCATTGCGGTCAAACACCACTGTTTCGACGCCTGCGGCTTTGGCCGCCTCTGCAATCTTGGTGCCGACCAACTTGGCCTGGTCCACCTTGGCGATTCCCTGCGCTTCGGCGATGGCCCTGGAGCTTGCGCTCGCGATGGTCTTGCCGGAGAGGTCGTCCACGATTTGGGCGTAGATCTGCTTGTTCGAGCGGAATACCGACAGGCGCGGACGCTCGGCGGTACCACTGATTTTGCCACGGATACGCGCCTTGATGCGCGCACGGGTCTTGAGTTTCTTGCTTGCTACGGACATGGCGAATGAGATTACTTGGCCGCGGACTTACCTGCCTTGCGGCGGATGAACTCGTCGGTGAAGCGGACACCTTTGCCTTTGTAGGGCTCAGGCTTGCGCAATGAACGGATTTTGGCGGCTACCGTTCCCAGCAGCTGCTTGTCGTGGGATTCGAGCGTCACCATAGGGTTGGAACCCTTCTTGCTTTCTGCGGCGAGCTTGATTTCTTTGGGCACCTCAATGATGATGGGGTGGCTGTATCCAAGAGAAAGGGTCAATTGCTGACCTGAAGCCTGGGCACGGAATCCGACACCCACCAACTCCAACTCCTTCTTGAAACCGTTTGTGACACCCTCGACCATGCCCGCACACAGCGAGCGGTACAGACCGTGCTTGGCTCTGTGGTCAGGCAAATCGGAACTGCGGCTGAAGAGCACCTCGGCATCTTTCACCTCGACGCCGATGATGGGGTCGTATTCCTGGTGGAGTTCACCCTTGGGGCCCTGCACCTTAAAGGATGCACCATCTACTGTCACGGTGACACCGGACGGGATCGCTACGGGAGCTTTACCAATTCTGGACATGGTCTTTTCTCTTTCTCTGATTAAAACACGTAACAGAGGACCTCACCACCCAAGTTCATGTGCTTGGCTTCCTTGTCCGTCATCACGCCTTTGGACGTGCTGAGGATGGAGATACCCAAGCCATTGAGAATGCGGGGCAGGTCGTTGGCACCGCGGTAAGTCCGCAGGCCGGGCTTGCTCATGCGCTGCATCTCGGTGATGGCGGGACGGCGGGTCTTCGGGTGGTACTTCAAGGCGACCTTGATGGTACCCTGGGGACCGTCCTCGACAAACTTGTAGCTGAGGATGTAGCCCTTATCGAAGAGGATTTTGGTGATTTCCTTCTTCATGTTGGACGCGGGAATCTCCACCACTTTGTGGCCAGCCATCTGGCCGTTGCGGATGCGCGTCAAGAAATCGGCGATAGGATCTGAATGCATGGCTTACCAGCTTGCTTTTTTCACTCCCGGGATCTTCCCCTCGAGTGCCATTTCACGGAAGGTCACACGGCTGATGCCGAACTGACGCATATACCCACGTGGGCGTCCTGTGAGCTGGCAACGGTTGTGCAGGCGCACCGGAGAAGAGTTCTTCGGCAGCTTCTGCAATCCATCCCAGTCACCCGCATCCTTCAACGCCTTCCGCTTGGCGGCGTATCGGGCGACGAGTCGCTCACGCTTGCGCTCACGCGCTTTCATCGATTCCTTGGCCATATCTGGTCGTTATCGGGGATTCAGTTCTTCTTGAATGGGAAACCAAACGCGGCGAGGAGCTCTTTGGCCTCCTCGTTGGTCTTGGCGTTCGTTACGATGGTGATGTGCATACCATTGAGGTGCTTCACCTTATCGAGGTCGATTTCCGGGAAAATAATCTGCTCTGTGACACCAAAGCTAAAGTTGCCGCGGCCATCAAAGCCGGTAGCCTTCACGCCTTGGAAGTCACGGGTACGTGGGAGCGCCACGTTGATCAAACGATCGAGAAACTCATACATCCTCTCGCGGCGGAGCGTGATGCGTGCTCCCACGGGCATGCCCTTACGGAGCTTGAAGTTCGAGACGTCCTTGGTAGAAATGGTCGCCACTGCTTTCTGACCGCAGATTTGGCCGAGCTCCTCCAACGCACCATCCACAATCTTCCGATCGGCGATGGCCTTTCCGAGGCCCTGATTGAGACAGATCTTCTCAATCTTCGGCACCTGCATGGCGCTCTTGTATTCGAAGCGCTCTTGGAGCTTCGGAACGACATCACTGTCGTATTGCTGCTTGAGTCGTGGTACGTAGCTCATCAGTTCAGCGTTTGATCAGATTTCTTACTGTAGCGCACCAGCTTGCCATCGTCGCCGCGTCGGCGTCCGACGCGCGTGGTGTTGCCGTTGCTGTCCACCACCATCACATTGGAAATGTGAATGGGGGCTTCCTTTTTTTCGATGCCACCCTGGGGATTCGCTGGGCTGGGCTTGACGTGCTTGGTCACAACATTGACACTCTCCACCAACACGCGGTCCTCTTTGCGAAGCACCTGCATGACGGTTCCGGACTTGCCCTTGTTGCCGCCCGCGATCACCTTCACGGTATCGCCCTTTTTGATTTTGACTCGCTTGTACATCATCGTAGGGGTTAGAGCACCTCAGGTGCGAGCGAAACAATTTTCATGAAATCCTTCTCGCGCAGCTCTCTGGCCACTGGGCCAAAAATCCGAGTACCTCGGATCTCGCCGCCTTCATTGAGAAGGACGCAGGCATTATCGTCGAAACGGATGTAAGACCCATCTGGGCGGCGCACCGCCTTCTTGGTCCGTACAATCACCGCCTTGCTGACGGTTCCCTTCTTCACGCCTCCGTTGGGGGCCGCGTCCTTGACGGTGACGACCACCTTGTCACCAATGCTGGCGTATCTCCGACGCGTACCACCGAGCACGCGGATGCACAACACTTCGCGTGCTCCACTGTTGTCGGCGACACCCATCCGGGATTCTTGCTGGATCATGGCTCTTCAGTTTTCTAGTTACAGGCCCAGAGTTATTTGGCCCTTTCGACGACCTCAACGAGGCGCCAACACTTGTTCTTGCTCAATGGGCGCGTCTCCATGATGCGCACCGTATCACCGATGCCGCAGGTGTCCTGCTCATCGTGTGCGGTGAACTTCCGGGTGCGCTTCACGAACTTGGAATACTTGGCGTGCTTCTCCTTGTACTCGACCGTCACAGTGATGGTCTTCTGCATCTTGTTGGAGGTAACAATGCCCTGGCGCACCTTCCGGAGGTTGCGCTTGTCCGTGGACTGCTCGGTGGCTGTTGGCTCGGCGGTCATGACTTCTGTTCTTCAGCTTTGGCGTTCTTCCTGGCGTTCAATTCCGTCAGCATCCGTGCAATGTCACGGCGCTTTTGGCGCAACAGGAAAGGGCTTTCAAGGCCCGCAATGGTGTGGTTGAACCGCAACTTCTGCAGCGCTTCGCGATCTGCAGCGATGCGCTCCTTGAGGTCGAGGTCACTCAGACCGGTGATTTCGTTCATTTTCATGATTCCCTCAATGATCAATTATCGTGGCGGGCTACGAAACGGCAGCGCACGGAAAGCTTTTGGGCTCCGAGGCGCAGCGCCTCCTCGGCCACTGCAGCAGGGACACCGTCCACCTCAAAGAGCACGCGGCCGGGCTTCACAGGAGCAACCCAGTGACTCACCGCACCCTTACCCTTACCCATACGTACCTCGAGAGGCTTGGATGTGATGGGCTTGTCTGGGAAAATCCGGATCCACACCTGGCCCTCACGCTTCATGAAGCGGTTGATGGCAATACGTGCAGACTCAATTTGGCGGGAGGAAATGAATCCCATGTCCGTCGTCTTGATGGCAAAAGTGCCATAAGCGATGGTGCTGCCACGCTGAGCAAGGCCGCGCACGCGGCCCTTCTGCATCTTTCTGAATTTCGTTCTTTTCGGCTGAAGCATGATTCTGGGCTTTAGCTGCGTGGTTGACGGCGGCGGCGGCGCTCTGGGCGGTCTCCACCGCGAGCAGCTCCACGTCCTCCGCGCTTTTCTTCCTTGGTCGGATCAGCCGGACTCAGGTCCTGCTTTCCATAGACTTCGCCACGGAACACCCACACCTTGACGCCAATGCGGCCATAGGTTGTGTGGGCTTCTACCAAAGCGTAATCGATGTCCGCACGGAAGGTGTGCAGTGGCACGCGGCCTTCCATAAAGGTCTCCGAACGCGCAATCTCTGCACCGTTCAAACGACCCGCAATGCCAATTTTGATGCCCTCTGCGCCCATGCGCATGGAGCTGGCAATCGACATCTTGATGGCCCGGCGGTAGCTGATGCGGGCCTCCAACTGGCGCGCCACACTTTCCGCAACGAGGCGCGCGTCCAATTCAGGGCGCTTGATCTCGAAGATGTTGATTTGAATTTCCTTCTTGGTGAGCTTCTTGAGCTCTTCGCGGAGCTTGTCCACTTCTTGGCCGCCCTTTCCAATGATGACGCCGGGACGCGCCGTATGGATGGTCACGGTCACCAACTTCATGGTGCGCTCAATCACCACGCGGGATACGCTGGCCTTGACCAAACGTGCGCGGAGGTACTTCCGGATTTTGTCATCCTCGACAATCTTGTCGACGTAACTCTTGCCTCCATACCAGTTCGAATCCCATCCTTTGATGAAACCCAGGCGGTTGCCGGTGGGGTGTGTCTTCTGTCCCATTACTTCTTCAGGCTATCGACGATCAACGTCACATGGTTGGAGCGCTTGCGGATGCGGTGCGCACGACCTTGGGGGGCGGGTTGGATGCGCTTGAGCATGCGGCCACCATCCACGCGGATTTCACTCACATACAGGCCGGCCTCTTCAGGACGCGCACCTTCGTTCTTGGCTTCCCAGTTGGCGATGGCTGAGCGCAACAACTTCTCCAGACGCCCTGAGGCCTCCTTCGAACTGAACTTCAGAATGTTCAGCGCACTCACAACGTCCTTGCCGCGGATGATGTCCGCGACGAGACGCATCTTCCGAGGGGAAGTTGGGCAATCGTTCAGCTTGGCGATGGCGGTTTTATCCATCACCTCCTTTCGGGCTGCGGCTGCGTTTCTCTTACGTGCTCCCATGGTTTCGATGATTGGCGGCCGTCAACGACGTCCCTTGTCTTTTTTGTTGTCAGCGTGACCGCGGAAGGTCCGGGTCGGCGAGAACTCACCGAGCTTGTGCCCCACCATGTTCTCGGTGACAAACACCGGGATGAACTGGCGGCCGTTGTGAACGGCGATGGTCAAGCCGACGAAATCCGGCGTGATCATGCTGGAACGGCTCCAAGTCTTGATGACAGACTTCTTACCACTTTCCTGCATGGCCTCTACACGCTGCACGAGCTTGTAGTGGACGAATGGGGGTTTCTTGAGCGAACGTGCCATGGCTTACTTCTTACGGCGTTCGATAATGTACTGAGACGACTGCTTCTGCTTGCTGCGCGTTTTGTAGCCCTTGGCAGGGATACCGTTGCGGCTGCGTGGGTGACCACCGGCATTCCGGCCTTCACCACCACCCATCGGGTGATCGACGGGGTTCATGACCACACCACGGACACGGGGACGGCGACCCAACCAGCGGCTGCGACCGGCTTTACCGGACACCTGTTGGTTGTGCTCACTGTTGCCCACGCTTCCAATGGTAGCGAGACATGTGATAAGGATCATCCGCACCTCACCGCTGGGCAAGGAGATGATCGCGTATTTGCCATCCCGCGCCTTGAGCTGGGCCGAAGCCCCTGCCGAACGCGCGATGTTGGCACCGCGACCAGGATGCAATTCGATGTTGTGGATCATGGTTCCCAGCGGAATGTTCGCCAAGAACAAAGCGTTGCCCACTTCAGGCTCCGCCTTTTCACCACTCATGATTTTTTGGCCCACCTGCAACCCTTCGGGTGCAATGATGTAACGCTTTTCACCATCGGCGTACTGGACCAAAGCAATGCGCGCACTGCGGTTCGGATCGTACTCAACGGTCAACACTTCTGCTGCCACACCGTGCTTTTCGCGCTTGAAGTCGACCAAGCGGTACATCCGCTTGTGACCGCCACCGCGATAGCGCATGGTCATCTTTCCGTCGTTGTTACGACCACCGCGCTTTCTGAGCGGCTCGAGCAACGGCTTATGGGGCTTGTCGGTCGTGATGCTGTCGAACTTCGACAACACCTTGTGCCGCATGCCTGGCGTGATGGGATTGAACTTACGTACTGCCATGATTCCTTAGATGTTCTCGTAGAAGTCAATGGTGTCACCGTCCACGAGTCGAACGATGGCTTTCTTGTAGCACTCTGAGCGGCCGCGCAACACACCCGTGCGGGTGAAACGGCTGCGCACTTTTCCGTCGACCCGCATGGTGCGGACGCCGGAGACAGTAACGCCGTAGGTCTTCTCGACCGCGTCCTTGATCTCGGACTTGTTGGCACCGTCGTTCACCACGAACCCGTAGGCATTGATGCGCTCGCTCTCGGCGGTCATCTTCTCGGTGATCAACGGCTTGATGAGGATGTTCTTCATGGCTCAGGCTGTGAGAATACCGGTCACTACTTCGTGTGCGTTGTCCACGAAGACGATGTTCTGGCAATTCATGATGTCGTAGGTGCTGAGGTCGCTCGCCGTCATCACACGGTGCTTGGGCAAGTTCCGGCTGCTGAGGTGCAGACCTTTGCTTTGCTCGGGCACCACGACCAGGGTCTTCTGGTCAGCGAGTCCCAACTTCCCAAAGGTTCCCAGCAACTCTTTGGTCTTGGGTGCCTCCATGGCCAACCCCTTGACCACACGGATACCGCCCTTTTCCTGGGCCTTGTATGCGAGGGCGCTCTTGCGCGCCAACTGGCGGACTTTCTTGTTGAGCTTGATGTCATACTTCCGGGGACGGGGACCGAAAATGGTACCACCTCCCACGAAGAGTGGGTTTTTGATCGAACCGGCACGCGCACCGCCCGTACCCTTCTGCTTCTTGATCTTCCGCGTGGAGCCCGTGATTTCCGCACGCTCCTTGGCTTTGTGCGTACCCTGGCGCTGTGCTGCGAGGTACCGCTTGACATCCAGGTAGATGGCATGGTCGTTCGGCTCAATGCCGAATACGTCCTTGCTCAACTCCGCGCTGGAGGTCTTCTTGCCTTCGATGTTGTAGACGTCGACTTTCATGGCTTAGGCTTGAGGCTTTCGGACAACAACGGTGGCGCCTTTGTGTCCGGGGACGGCACCTTTCACGACGAGGAGCCCTTCCTCCGCCATGACCTTGAGTACTTGCAGGTTCTCAATGGTCACTTGACCATTGCCCATCTGACCCGCCATGCGCATACCCTTGTATACACGGGCTGGCGTGGAAGCCGCTCCAATGGAACCCGGAGCGCGCATGCGGTTGTGCTGACCGTGCGTGGCTTGACCCACACCGGCGAAACCGTGGCGGCGCACCACACCTTGGAATCCACGGCCCTTGCTCGTGCCCACAACGGAGACAAACTCTCCTTCGGCAAAAACGTCACCGAGCTTGACTTCATCGCCCAGGCCATAGTCCTGACCGAATCCGGCAAATTCTGCAAGGTGCTGCTTGGCGTTCACTCCAGCTTTCTTGAAGTGCCCACCCATGGCCTTGGTCGTACGGTTGTCCTTGCGGTCACCGAATCCCACTTGGACAGCGTCATAGCCGTCCTTCTCTGCGGTCTTGACCTGGGTCACCACGCAGGGGCCCACTTCGAGCACAGTACAGGGGAAGTTCTTGCCTTCCTCGCTGTACATGCTGGTCATTCCGATTTTCTTTCCAATCAATCCAGGCATGTCCCTCAGACTTTGATTTCAACTTCAACACCGCTCGGCAACTCGAGGCGCATGAGCGCGTCTACCGTAGCGGAAGAATTGCTGTAGATATCCAACAACCGCTTGTATGCACTGAGCTCAAATTGCTCACGCGACTTCTTGTTCACGTGCGGCGAGCGCAATACCGTGTAGATCCGCTGCTGGGTGGGCAATGGGATCGGACCACTCACGACAGCCCCTGTAGACTTGACCGTCTTGACGATCTTCTCTGCGGACTTGTCGACCAGATTGTGGTCGTAGCTCTTCAACTTGATGCGAATTTTTTGGGCCATCTGTTGATCTATTACTTGCCTTGAGCCTCAGCGATGACAGCCTCGGCGACGTTCGTCGGGGCCTGGGAATAGTGACTGAACGTCATGCTGCTGTCGGCGCGACCAGAGGTCAACGTCCGCAAGTCGGTCACATAACCGAACATTTCGCTCAGGGGCACTTTCGCCTTGATGACAGTCTTGCCACCGCGCTCGTCGGTGCCTTCGACCATACCACGGCGCTTGTTCAAGTCACCGATGACATCACCCATGTTGGCCTCGGGGGTACGGACCTCCAAGGACATGATGGGCTCGAGGATTTTGGGGTCGCAGTTCTTCACGGCGTTCCTGTAGGCCATCTTGGCCGCGAGCTCAAAGGAGAGCTGGTCGGAGTCGACCGCGTGGAACGAACCGTCCAGGAGCTCGAGGGACATGCTGTCCATCGGGTAGCCAGCGAGCACGCCGGTCACCATGGCATCCCTGAAGCCCTTTTCTACTGAAGGCACAAATTCCTTCGGGACATTTCCTCCCTTCACGGAATTCTTGAAGACAAGCCCTTCCGCCTCAGGGGTAGGTGATGGCCCAATCTTGACGATGATGTCAGCGAACTTACCGCGGCCACCAGACTGCTTCTTGTAGACTTCGCGGTGCTGAACTTCTCCGAAGATGGCCTCTTTGTAAGCCACCTGAGGCTGACCCTGGTTGCATTCCACCTTGAACTCGCGCTTCAAGCGGTCCACGAGGACGTCCAAGTGCAGCTCGCCCATTCCGGAAATCACGGTTTGGCCGCTGTCCTCATCGGTGTGCACACGGAATGTGGGATCCTCTTCGGAAAGCTTGGACAGGCCATTGCCGAGCTTGTCTATGTCCGCTTGGGACTTTGGCTCGATGGCCACACCGATCACGGGATCGGGGAAGGTCATGCTCTCCAAGGTGATGGGGTGACCCTCCGAGCAGAGCGTGTCGCCCGTGCGGATGTCCTTAAAGCCCACCACAGCGCCGATATCGCCAGCCTCCAGCTGGTCGATGGGGTTCTGCTTGTTGGAGTGCATCTGGAAGATGCGGCTGATCCGCTCCTTCTTGTCAGACCTCGTGTTCTTGACGTAAGAGCCCGCAGGAAGAATCCCGGAGTAGGCGCGTACGAAACACAAGCGGCCAACGAAGGGGTCGGTGGCAATCTTGAACGCAAGCCCGGCAAAAGGATCGTCGGGATCGCTGTTGCGGATTTCCTGCTTCTCCTCGTCGTCGGGGTTCATTCCAACAATTTCTCCGATGTCGTAGGGGGAGGGGAGGTAACGCATCACAGCGTCGAGCATGGTCTGCACACCCTTGTTCTTAAAGGCCGAACCACACAGCATGGGCGTGATGTCCATGGCGATGGTCGCTTTGCGAATGGCCGACACCATCTCCGCTTCCGTGATGCTGTCAGGATCCTCGAAGTACTTCTCCATCAAGGTGTCATCCTGCTCGGCCACGGCTTCGACAAGCTTGCCGCGGTACTCTTCTACGACACCGACGAGGTCAGCCGGCACGGGAACTTCCGTGAACGTCATGCCCTTGTCCTCTTCATTCCAGACCATGGCCTTGCCGGTCAGCAAGTCCACCACTCCGGTAAAGTCATCCTCAGCGCCGATGGGCACCTGCAGCGGCACCGGATTGGCACCCAACATCTCCCGAATTTGCTCGAGGACATTGAAAAAGTCTGCGCCTGAGCGGTCCATCTTGTTGACGAACCCAATGCGCGGCACCTTGTACTTGTCAGCCAGGCCCCAATTGGTTTCGGACTGTGGCTCTACACCGGAAACGGCACAGAACAAGCCAACAGCACCATCCAAAACGCGCAGTGAACGCTCCACCTCCACGGTGAAGTCCACGTGTCCTGGTGTGTCGATGATGTTGATGCGGTATTCCTTGTCTTCAAACTCCCAAAAGCAAGTGGTCGCAGCAGACGTGATGGTGATTCCACGCTCTTGCTCCTGCTCCATCCAGTCCATCGTGGCTGCACCGTCGTGCACCTCACCAATCTTGTGGGAAATGCCCGTGTAATACAGAATGCGCTCTGTCGTGGTGGTCTTGCCCGCGTCGACGTGGGCCATGATACCAATGTTGCGCGTGAAATTGAGGTCCCTTTTGGACATGATTTCGGAGGTGGTGTGGTGTGTGTCTTGGTCAGAATCGGAAATGGGAGAAAGCCTTGTTGGCTTCAGCCATCCGGTGGGTGTCTTCCTTCTTCTTGAAGGTGGCTCCTTCCCCCTTGTTTGCAGCGATGATCTCTGCGGCGAGGCGGTCGGCCATGGTCTTTTCGTTCCGGAGTCGGGCGTAGCTGATGATCCATTTCACCGCCATGCTGTGCTTGCGGCTGTCGCGGATCGGCTGTGGAATCTGGAAAGTGGCTCCACCAACCCGGCGGCTGCGGACCTCAACATTGGGGGTCACGGCCACGACGGCTTGCTTCCACTGCTCCAAACCATCTTCTCCAGTGCGCTCCGACACTTTGTCGATGGCCGTGTAGAAAATGTCGAATGCTGTGCTCTTCTTACCCTGGAGCATGAGGTTGTTCACGAAATACGTGACGTCGGTGTCGTTGAACCGCGGGTCCGGAATCAACGGATGCTTTTTGGCTTGTCTACGGCGCATGGCAGGTTACTTCTTGGGGCGCTTGGTTCCATACTTCGAACGGCGCTGGTTGCGGCCTTCCACACCAGCGGTGTCCAGAGCACCACGGACAATGTGGTAACGGACACCCGGGAGATCCTTAACACGTCCTCCGCGAACGAGCACAATGCTGTGCTCTTGGAGGTTGTGTCCCTCTCCGCCAATGTAGGCGTTGACCTCATTTCCGTTGGTCAGGCGCACACGTGCGACCTTTCTCATGGCGGAGTTCGGCTTCTTTGGCGTGGTGGTGTAGACCCGGACACACACACCCCTACGCTGGGGGCATGAGTCGAGTGCCGCAGACTTAGATGTATACACCTTGTCTGTGCGGCCCTTGCGGATCAACTGTTGGATCGTCGGCATTGCTTGTTAATGGCGTCGTTTTCAATCATTCAGGGACAAAGCGCCCACTGCCCCATTTTTCAACGGGGGTGCAAAACTACGTGAAATGCCGGGAATTCCAACATTGAAATGTGCAGTTCATTTCACTTATCTGGGTGCATGAAGGGCAATGTGTTGGAAGCCAATCCCGCTACATTTGGAAAATGCAGATGTTGGATGGATTGAATGGGGCGCAAAAAGCGGCAGCTGGGCACCTGGAGGGTCCCATGATGGTGGTGGCAGGAGCGGGTTCTGGCAAGACGCGCGTGCTGACGCACCGCATTGCACACCTCATCGACCAGGGGGTGGACCCCTTTTCCATTCTCTCCCTGACCTTCACCAACAAGGCGGCCCGCGAAATGAAGGACCGCATCGGCCGGATCGTCGGTGGTGCCGAAGCCCGCAACATTTGGATGGGCACCTTCCACAGTGTCTTTGCCCGCATCCTCCGCATAGAGAGCGAACGCATCAACTACCCTTCCAACTTCACCATATATGACACGCAGGACAGCCGCAGCGTGATCAAGGATGTGATCAAAGGGCTGGGGCTGGACGACAAGCTTTACAAGCCCAACTCCATACACGGGCGCATCTCCGGTGCCAAGAACAACCTGATCGGTGCGGCTGACTACGCCCGTAATCCGGACATCATCGGCGAGGACCAACAAGCAGGGCGCCCGCGGATCGCTGAGATTTATGCGGGTTACGATGCCCGGCTGCAGCGCTCGGGCGCCATGGACTTCGACGATTTGTTGTTCAAGACGAATGTCCTGCTCCGCGACTTCCCGGACCTCCTCCACAAGTACCAGCAGAAGTTTGCCTTCATCCTGGTTGACGAGTATCAGGACACCAACTTCGCCCAATACATGATCATCCGGCAGCTCGGCGCCGCTCGAGAAAATGTCTGTGTGGTGGGGGATGATGCCCAAAGCATCTACAGCTTCCGCGGGGCCAACATCCAAAACATCCTCAACTTCCAACGCGACTACCCCGATTGCGTGGTCTACAAGTTGGAGCAGAATTACCGGAGCACGAAGAACATCGTCGAAGCCGCCAATACGGTCATTGCCAAAAACCAGGACCAGATCCAAAAAGACGTCTGGACAGGAAACGATGACGGCGAAAAAATCGACGTCCACCGCGCATTGAGCGACAATGACGAGGGCAGCTTCGTTGCCGATGCGATTTTGACCACCCGCTCGCGCGCTCAGGCCGAGAGCAAAGAATTCGCCATCCTCTACCGAACCAATGCGCAAAGCCGTGCCTTTGAGGAGCAATTGCGCAAGCGGAATGTGCCCTACCGGATCTACGGGGGACTGAGTTTTTACCAACGCAAGGAGATCAAGGACCTCATCGCCTACTTCCGACTGGTGGCCAACCCCACCGACGACGAGGGGTTCAAGCGCGTGGTGAATTACCCGGCACGGGGCATCGGGAAAACCACCATGGACAGGATGACGGTCGCCGCCGCCCAGCACGAATGCGCGCTGTGGGATGTCTTGCGCGATCCGATGCGCAAGCCCAACGACCTCAAAGGCGCGGCTTGGGGGAAGCTGCAGGACTTCGGCACCATGATCGAGGGGTTTGCCACCCAGTTGAACACCGCCTCGGCCTTCGACATCGGGCACCACATTGCGCAGCACACGGGATTGCTGAGGGAGCTCCACAAGGACAAAACGCCGGAGGGCGTCGCGCGCTACGAAAACGTAGAGGAGCTGCTCGCCGGCATGAAGGAATTCTCGGAACAGGAGGATCCGGCCAATCCAGATGCCGTGCGCACCCTCGCCGACTTTCTGATTGACGTAGCCCTGCTGACCGACGCCGATCAGGATGATGGCGATGACAACAAGGTCTCCCTGATGACCATCCACGCGGCCAAAGGCCTCGAATTCCCATACGTTTATATCGTAGGGCTGGAAGAAAACCTCTTCCCCAGCCAAATGGCGCTGAACACAAGGGAAGAGCTCGAAGAGGAACGCCGCCTGTTCTACGTCGCCCTCACGCGGGCAGAGCGCAAGGCCACACTCAGTTATGCCCTGACCCGCTACCGCTGGGGCCAATTGATGCAGAATGAGCCCTCCCGCTTCATTGAGGAAGTGGACGAACAATACCTGAACCTGCCTGTGGTGGATGCCCGCAGGTCGGAGCCTTTTGATTTCAATTCGGCCCGCAGTTCCTTCTACAAGCCCATGCCTTCGGCCAAAAAATCAGGAACCCCGCCCCGGCCGGGCATGCGCAAGGTGTCGGATGCAGGGGCGTCCTCGGCTGCTCAGGTGGAGACCCAAGGCACAGGGGACCGCGCCGGTCAGATTGAGGCGGGGGTGGAAGTCAAGCACGCCCGGTTTGGCAAGGGCAAGGTGCTCAAGCTGGAAGGCGACCCACCCAACGTCAAGGCCACCGTATTTTTCCCTTCCGCGGGCCAGAAGCAATTGTTGCTGAAGTTCGCCAAATTGGAAATCCTCTGATGAGACCCTGGACGCTTTGGCTGATCGCGCCGCTTTTGCTGGGCAGTTGCCAACGCAACAGCCAAGGCATGGAACTTCAAATCGAAGGACAGGCATTGACCATTCCCGCCAGGGATGCCTTGGCAGAAGCTGACTTCTCGCTGTTCGAGCGGGCCGTAGAAGACGGCGCCCTTCAAGCGGAGGCCCTGGTCGCAGAGGCCACTTCCAATGAAGCCGGTCAATTCTCGTTGACCTTTCCGCGGAAGAGCAGCTACAGCCTCAGGTGGACGGCAGATGCGCCGGACCATTTCCCCGCAGCGGGCACCTTGGACCCTGAGGACTTGTATCCCAATACGGCCTACAGCCTTGAATTGGGATTGTACCCCCTGTGCACGCTCCACGTCCAACTTGCGAGCGCTGCCCCGGAGGACTCCACCGACCGTCTCTTGTTTAACCTCGGCGAGGACTTCCCTTGTGACTGCTGCCCGACCGATCAGCTTTTGCTGGAGGGCATCGGGGCCGACTCCGCTTGGTCCTGCCTGATGTATGGCGATCATTGGATGACGTGGGGGGCTGACCTCGAAGTCGCCCTGATTGGACAGCCGGAGGGGCTGTTTGTGGACTCGGTGTTTTGTCCGGCTTTCGGATCGGCCATGTTGAACTTGAACTGGTGATGCCAAAAGCGCCCCAGCAACACCGCATTTCGGTGCGGCGCACGGCCCGTTTTTGGACGTTGGAGCCGACGGAAGCACCCCGGGGTACGCTGTATGTCCTGCATGGATATGGACAATTGGCCGGGTACTTCATCCGGAAATTCCAATCAGCTGCAGATGCCGGTTGGCGCGTCATTGCTCCTGAGGGCGGCCACCGCTTTTACCTCAGCGGTACCGCCGGCAGGGTGGGCGCCAGTTGGATGACCAAAGAGGACCGCACGGTGGACATCGCTGATTATGTGGCCTTCTTGGACGATGTGGCGGCCCAATCCAGAGGGAATGAAGCCGATGGCCCCCGCGTCTTGTTGGGTTTCTCGCAAGGGGTCGCCACGGCGATGCGCTGGCTGGCCTTGGGTGCGCAAGGGGTGGGTTCTTGGGACGGCATCATCGCGCACAGCGGAGTGCTTCCCCCGGATTTACCCCATGCCGGAGCCCTGCTGACGGACGCCCCGCCCTTGTATCTCATCGCCGGAAAGGAAGATCCGTACATCGATGTGCTCGAATCCGGCTTTGTCACTTCCGAGCAAGAATGGCAGCGGTTGGGCGGTCCAAACGACAGCATTCAGCGCCTTGTGTTCAACGGTGGTCACGTCATCCACCCCGAGATGGTATTGACCGCGCTGCATTCGGTAGATAATGCGCTGGGATTCACTTAATTTCGGCACATGATTCGATTCACACGTTCTTTCTCCGGCATGCTGTCCTGCGCATGCATTGCCGTCCTCCTTTCCGCTTGTGCCAGCGGCGAAGCTGAAGCGCCACAAGGTGATGCCCAAGATTCAATGGACACCACATCAGAGGTGGTCTCCGCAGAATTTCCAGGCGGTGCTGCCGCCGTCATGAACTTCATTTCGGGACAGGTGCAGTATCCCGAATCGGCCAAAGCAGATGGCATAGAAGGCAAAGTCTTTGTCGAATTCACCATCTCAGAAAGCGGTGAAGTGGCCAATGCCCACGTCATAGAGTCGCTCCACCCCGCTTTGGATAGCGCCGCCGTGGCGGCAGCCATGTCGATGCCCGCTTGGGCGCCTGCCACCAAGGAAGGCAAGGCCATTGCCACCACCATTACCCTCCCGGTTCTGTTCCGCTTGGACTGAACTTCTCGGTCTTCAGATCAAGGTGGCCCGGACCTCGCGTCCTCGGGCCACCTTTTCTTTGTGCCCCGCGTTAACTTTCTGTCCAGAAATTCGAATTCATGAGCCTGCAAACTCTCCGCCCCCTCTTCCGCTGTGCATTGGCCGCCCTCACCTGTGTGGTGGCCGTCGGTGCATCTGCACAGGACTTTGACAACCCGTTGTCCCACGGTGTTGACCCCCGGGAGGCCGCCTTTTATGAGGCCAACCCCTACCCCCAAATGGCCGCGCGTGGAGAAACCGACCCCCCGGCTTTCGAGGGACTCCGCACGATGGCGGAATGGGAAGAAATCGACATCCTCTGCGTGGGGTGGGAAGGATACAGCGCCATCGAGAAGCAAATCGTGGTCAACGCCGCCCAAGAATGTGAAGTGATCATCCTGACCGAGGATGCCAACTATGTAGAGGGCTACATCACCTCCGCCAACAATGGGGGTCCAGCGGCGGACTTGGACAACATCACCATCCTCGAGGTCCCACTCAATACGGTGTGGATCCGGGACTACGGCCCCAACACGGTGTACGGAAACGGTGTGGATGACCGCATCATCGTCGACTGGCTGTACAACCGCCCACGACCCGACGACGACGTCGCACCGCAGGTCATTGCAGACCACATGGAGATTGACCTCTACGAGACCACAGCCGCGCCCTATGACCTCATGAATACGGGGGGCAATTTCATGAGCGACGGGTTCGGCATGGGATTCGCTTCCAACCTCATTGTGGATGAGAATTCGGGTGGAGGCACCTGGTGGGGCACGCAGTTCCCGGACCAGAGCGTGGAAGAGATTGAAGGCATTCTCGCTGACTTCATGGGACTGCATACCTATGTGCGGATGGAAAACCTGCCCTTTGATGGCATCCACCACATCGACATGCACATGAAGCTGCTCGACGAGGAGACCATTTTGATGGCCGAGTACCCAGAGGGTGTGGCCGACGGGCCCCAGATTGAAGCCAACCTCGAATATGTACTGGCCAACCACACCAGCCGCTGGGGCACGCCATTTGAGGTCGTGCGCATCCCTTCTCCCCCCGAGCCCGGTTGGGGAGGAGGCTATCCCGACGACAACGGGGACTACATGACGTACACCAACTCCGTGTTTGTGAACAACACCATCCTGTTGCCCACCTATTACGAGGAGTACGACACCACAGCCATCGCCATATACGAAGCGGCCATGCCCGGCTACAACGTGGTGGGCATCGACTGCAACCAGATCATTTCCGCCAGTGGAGCCATTCACTGCATCACCCACAGCGTCGGTGTCGAAGACCCGCTGCTGATCAGCCACCAGCCACTCGACGACACGGAGGACACCGTCAATCCCTATCCGGTGGAGGCCCTGGTGCAGCACCGCAGCGGCATTGCTTCGGCCCGGCTGTTCTGGCGCCTCGAAGGCGAAGCGTACTACACCGAAGTGGCCATGACAGCGGGCGCGGACGACATCTGGTCGGCGAACATCCCCGCCCAAGCCGAAGCCAGCGTGGTGCAGTATTACGTGGAAGGCACTTCCGAGAGTGGAAAGGTCCAAGACCGGCCCATGCCCGCTCCCGAGGGGTACTGGACCTTCCGCGTGGGGGAAATTGTGGTCACGGGCCTCGATGGTGCCCAGGCCTTTGCCGGTTTTGAACCCGCCTTCCCCAACCCCGCCTCAGCCATCACCTGCGTGCCGGTTTCACTGAGCCAATCGGCTGTGGGGCGCGTTGCCCTGCGGGATGCGGCCGGCCGGGAAGTGGCTGTCCTGTTCGAAGGCCGGTTCCCCATGGGCGTCAGCAAGCACTTTCTCGATGCAGCTCTGCTCGATGCGGGCGCCTATGTGCTCACGCTCGAACTCGAGGGGCGCGGGGTGTGGTCGCAACGGCTGATGGTCCGTTGACGCCTCATCTGCTCCAGACCCACATGAAAAAGGCGGCCTTTAGGGGCCGCCTTTTTCATTGACTGCGGTTGACCCTCAGTCGCGCCGGCCGAGCAGGCGCAGCAAGAACAAAAAGAGGTTGATGAAATCGAGGTAGAGGCTGGTCGCGCCGAGCAGCGCCAATTTTCGGCCGTGCTCACTGCCGTACTCGACGCCGGCTGCGATGCGCTTCAGCTTTTGGGTGTCATAGGCGATGAGGCCGGTAAATATGAGGACCCCGCCGATGGATATGAGGTAATCAAGGGCCGAGGAGGCCAAGAACCAATTCACCAACATGGCAATCAGGATCCCAATCAAGGCCATCATCAGGATGCTGCCAAAGCGACTGAGGTCTGTCGAGGTGGTGTAGCCGATGACGGACATGACGAGAAAAGTGCCCGCCGTGATGCCAAACACTTGCGTCAAGCTCCCCATGCTGTAGACCAAGAAGATGCTGCTGAGCGAAGCCCCCATGGTCGCACTGAAGGCCACAAACAGGAGGGCCAAGCCCGATGCGCTCAATCGCTGAATCCCGAAGTTCATCGCCAAGATGAAGCCCAATGGCCCCAGTGTGACCACCCATCCCAGCATGCTCATTCCACCGGTCTGATTGTAGAGCATTGTGATGGCGCCGCTGGAGGCGAAGTACCACGCCATGGCGGCGGTGATGGCCAAGCCGCCCGCCATCCATCCGTAGACGCCATTCATGAAGGCGCGCTCATCTGCCATGACGGGGGCGCCGGCAGAGGAGAAACCTGAAGTGCTGTTGGCCCCGCCAAAGATGCGGGGAGGGTCTTGATTGGACATGGACGCAAATTGCGCAATTCCTGCGAAATCAGGCGCCTTTCGTGTCGATCAAACGCATGAATTCCTTGCGCGTTTTGGGATCATTTAGAAATACACCGGTAAATGCACTGGTCGCGGTCTGGCTGTGTTGCTTCTCCACACCGCGCATTTGCATGCACAAGTGGTGTGCTTCAATGACCACGGCCACTCCCCGTGGCTCCAATGTCTCCTGTATGCAATCCCGGATTTGGCGGGTGAGCCGCTCTTGGACTTGCAGGCGACGTGCAAACACATCCACCACACGCGGAATCTTGCTCAAGCCTGTAATGCGGCCCTGCGGGATGTAGGCCACATGCGCTTTGCCCATGAAGGGCAGCATGTGGTGCTCGCACAAGGAAAACACCTCGATGTCCCGCACCAGCACCATCTCTTCGCACTGTTCTTCGAACACGGCGGCCTTCAGAATGGCCGCGGGGTCTTGGCCCATGCCTTGGGTCAGAAAAGCCAGCGCTTTGGCCGCCCGCTCGGGGGTCTTGATCAGGCCCTCGCGGTCAGCGTCCTCTCCCAAACCCGACAGCAGGGCCCGGTAATGTCCAGCGAGGTCAGCAATCGCTTCCTCGTCATAGTGGTCTTCTCGGCGGTAGAGCGGCATGGCGCGCAATTTAAGATTCCGGGAAGGTTATTCTCCGCCGTAGTAGTCGGCGTAGTTGTTCTCCGTTTCGTAGAGCCGCAAGTGGTGCAACTGGCAGCCCACTGCACCAATCGCCTCTTCGAGCTGCTCCCAAATGGCGATGATGAGGTTTTCTGTTGAGGTCTTCACACCCTTCATCCAGGGCACATCGAGGTTGAGGTTGCGGTGGTCCAGTGGGTCTTCTACGCGCTCCTTGATGATGTCGCGCAAATCCTTGAGGTCCATGCAATAACCCGTATCCTCGGCCGGGACACCCTTGATGGTCACATGCAGTTCATAGTTGTGGCCATGCCAGTTGGGGTTGGCGCATTTCCCGAATACTTCGAGGTTGCGCTCTTCTGTCCACGCATCGTTCCACAACTTGTGGGCGGCATTGAAGCGGGCGCGGCGGGTGACATAAACGTGTTTCATGGGCGGGGGTGTGAAGGTACCTTCGTCCCTATGATTACCATTACCGGTGCCGCCGGGTTCATTGGAAGTGCTTTGGCGGCTCGCCTGAATGCGGAGGGATTTCGTGATCTCGTCTTGGTCGACGACTTTGAATCGCGCCCAGACAAGGCGCGGAACCACGCCGACCGCACCTGTGTTGAACGCGTGAACCGCCGCGATTTTTCCCGTTGGTTACAGGAAAATGAGGCGCAAGTCCAGTTTGTCTTTCACCTCGGTGCCAGAACCGATACCGCCGAGCAGGATACCGCTGTATTCGACGACCTCAACCTCGGATACAGCCAAGAAATTTGGAGGCTGTGCCACCGGTTTGGCCTGCCCTTGGTGTACGCATCGAGCGCGGCCACGTATGGCGGAGGTGAGCACGGGTATTCCGACCGGCACAAGGGTGTGGCGGCGTTGCGTCCCCTCAACCCCTACGGCGAGAGCAAGCAGCAATTCGACCTGTGGGCATTGGCCGAGGCCGAGGCTGGCAGGGCCCCTTATTTCTGGGCGGGATTGAAGTTTTTCAATGTTTACGGTCCCGGAGAATACCACAAGGGGAGGATGGCTTCGGTGGTGTTTCACGCATTCAATCAAATCCAAGCCACGGGAGGCATGCAGTTGTTTCGCAGCCACCGGGACGACTACGCCGATGGCGAGCAATTGCGTGACTTCGTCTACGTGCGCGACGTGGTGGACGTCTGCCACTGGCTGATGCACCACCGCAAGGACAGCGGGCTCTACAACCTCGGTTCAGGCCAAGCGCGCAGCTTCCTGGATTTGACCCGCGCCACATTCGATGCGCTCAACACTGAGCACAACATCGGTTTCATCGATACGCCGGAAGACATCCGGGACACCTACCAATACTTCACCGAAGCTGACCTTTCCAAACTGCGCAGCATCGGCTACGCCACGCCCATGACACCGCTCGAAGAGGGGGTCGGTGAGTACGTTCAGCAGTATTTGATGCAGGAAAAGGTCCTGTAAGTCAGCTCAGTCCTTCGGGTCCAAGTCTGCCGCAATGCGCAGCAACTCCTCCTTGGCATGCTCGAGGCGGTTGCGCAACTCCACCATTCGCTGGTTTTCCTGCAAAGACTGGCGCAGCTGTCGCTTGGCGCCATCGATGGTGTACCCTTTTTCCTTGAGCAGCTCGTGCAGGACCGCGATGATCTCGATGTCCTTGGCGGTGTAGGCCCGTTTGCCGCTGCCGTGCTTCTTTGGGTCCAAGGCAGGAAACTCCTTCTCCCAATAGCGAAGCAGGGATTGGTTGACGCCGAATTTTTCGGCGACTTCAGAAATCGTCCAATACCGCTTGGTGGCCATGGCCTTGCAAGATGCGCAAGGCTGGGGGCTGAGCCAAATCTGAGGGGCTCAGTCGAAGCTCTGATTTGCGCTTTCCGACGCCGCGAGCAGCTGATCGTACTGTTCTGGGGACAAATCGTTGAAGTAATAATGCGCCGGATTCACCCTTTTTCCCTCCTTGAATACTTCGTAGTGGAGGTGCGGAGCCACTGAGGTGCCGGTCGACCCTACCAGGCCGATCACCTCGCCCCTTTGGACCCGTTGCCCCCGGCGCACAAGGATTTTGGACATGTGCGCATAGAGGGTCTCATAGCCGAAGCCATGGCGAATCCGCACGTGGTGACCGTAGCCATTGTACTTTTTCTTGACCTCTACCACCTCGCCGTCTCCCGTCGCAAAAATCTCGGTACCCGTGGGCGCAGAGAAATCCATGCCCCAGTGCATTTTTCTCACTTTGTAAATGGGGTGGATGCGATAACCATAGCCACTCGCCATTCTTTTGAGGTCACTGTTTCGAACGGGTTGGATGGCTGGAATGCTCTCGAGCAAGGCCTCCCTGTTCTCGCTGAGTTCGATCAGCTGACCGAAACTCTCACCTTGGGCGAGCATGCGCCGCTCCAATTCAGCAATTTGTTCCCGCAGTTCGATGACCTGCTCGCTCTGACCGAGTCCGCGCAGTTCCCGGTAACGGTCCGCACCACCGATTCCCGGATTGCGGAGGTGTTCCGGATAGGGTTCGGCGCCGAAGATGTTTCTGTAGATGGACTCATCCCTATCGGTGAGCTCTCCCAGCGCGCCCGACATGCCCGTGACCTTCTCCTCCATCAGGACGACCTGTGACTCGAGAAAGGCAATTTCACGCTGCTGACGGCGGACCTTGGGACTCTCGAAGTATTGGTCGAAGGTCATGATCGAAACCACAGCCACCGCTGCCACTCCTGCCAACCTCAGCAAAAACCACCGCACGTAGTCAGCAGCCGTATACGGAACGGCTTCTGTCCTCAGTTGCTCCTGGTTGAAACGGATATGATGCTTCTTCATGTGAAAAAACGCGGTGCAAAAATACGAGAAAGTCCCTACTTTCACAACCGCAATCCCGCGCCACACGTGGGTTTCACTGATTTTACCACCAACAAGGGCGTGTGAACAACGCCCCGATCCTCGACCCATGGACGCTGTCGACATCCGCAAGACCTTTCTTGATTTCTTTCGTGAGAAGGCCCACACCATCGTGCCTTCTGCCCCCATGGTCCTCAAGGACGACCCCACTTTGATGTTTACCAACGCGGGGATGAACCCCTTCAAGGACATCTTTCTGGGCAACCGACCGGCCAAATCCCCGAGGGTGGCCGATACGCAGAAGTGCCTGCGGGTGAGCGGAAAACACAACGACCTGGAAGAAGTGGGTGTGGATACCTACCACCACACCATGTTTGAAATGCTCGGCAACTGGTCGTTTGGCGATTACTTCAAGCAGGAAGCCATCGACTGGGCGTGGGAGCTGTTGACAGACCGCTATGGCATAGACAAGGACAGCCTCTACATCACGGTCTTTGAAGGAGACGAAGGCGATGGGTTGGCCTTGGACCAAGAGGCCATGGACATGTGGTTGAAGCATGTCCCGCCAGCGCGGATCATCAAGGCGGACAAGAAGGACAACTTCTGGGAAATGGGGGAAACCGGGCCTTGTGGGCCTTGCAGCGAAATCCACGTGGACATTCGGTCCCGCGCGGAGCGCGATGCCGTTCCCGGCGCCGATTTGGTGAACCAAGACCACCCCCAGGTGATCGAAATATGGAACCTGGTGTTCATGCAATTCATGCGCAAGGCGGATGGGTCCCTTGAGCCACTCCCCGCGCAGCACATCGATACAGGCATGGGTTTTGAGCGCTTGGCTGCGGTCTTGCAGAACAAGCAGTCCAACTACGACACGGACGTGTTCCAGCCCTTGATTGGGCAGCTTTCCAGCGCCTCAGGGCACACCTACACCGGGGGCGATGACAAGGCCAACGTCGCCTTGCGGGTGTGCGCCGACCACGTCCGCGCAGTGGCCTTCTCCATCGCCGATGGACAGCTTCCTTCCAACGCCGGTGCCGGTTATGTCATTCGCCGCATCCTGCGCCGCGCGGTGCGCTATGGCTACAGCTTCCTCGGTTTTGACGCTCCCTTCCTTCATGCGCTTGTGCCCGTTCTCGACGGGCAGATGGGCGACTTCTTTCCGGAGTTGCGCCAGCAGCGCGAGTTGATTGAAAAAGTAATCAGAGAAGAAGAGGAGGGCTTCCTGCACACCTTGGACAAGGGCATCGGCCTGCTCGATGAGCGCATTGGAAAAGGAAACCGCCTGGCTGGTCAAGATGCTTTTGAGCTCTATGACACTTTTGGCTTTCCCATTGACCTGACGGCCCTGATCTGCGGCGAAAAAGGGGTGGAGGTCGACCACCCGGGTTTTGAAGCCGCACTGGCCCAGCAGAAAGAGCGCTCTCGGGCTGCGGGCAAGATGGACGCTGGGGATTGGACCGTCCTGGAAGACGACAAGGTGGAAGAATTTGTGGGGTACGACCGCACGGAGACACCCGTTCGCATCACGCGGCACCGCGAGGTCAAGGTCAAGGACAAGACGCGGTATCAATTGGTCTTCAACCTCACCCCCTTCTACCCTGAAGGTGGCGGACAGGTCGGTGACACCGGCGCCTTGATCGATGCCGACGGAAACCGCACAACCATCCTCACCACGCGCAAGGAAAATGAGCTGATCCTGCACATTACCGACCGGTTGCCGGCCGCGATGACCGGCACCTTCACGGCGCAGGTCAACATGGACAAGCGCAGTGCCACCACGCTCAACCACACCGCGACGCACTTGCTGCACGAAGCCCTGCGCGACGTCCTCGGACAGCACGTGGAGCAGAAGGGATCGCTGGTCAAGGATGCGGCACTCAGGTTTGATTTCAGCCATTTCCAGAAGGTGACAGCAGAAGAACTGCTCGAGGTGGAAGCCCGTGTCAACGCAGCGATTCGCGAGAACCGCCTGCGCGATGAGCGGCGCAACATCCCCTTGGAAGAAGCCAAGTCGGCCGGCGCCATGATGTTGTTTGGCGAGAAGTACGGCGACACGGTGCGCATGATTGGGTTTGGCCCCAGCGTGGAGCTCTGTGGCGGCACGCACGTGTCAGCGACAGGGGAAATTGGGTTGTTCCGCATCACTTCAGAAGGAGCTGTGGCTGCTGGAATACGCCGCATCGAGGCCGAAACCGGGCAGCGCGCATACGCGGGCGTGTCGGCTGACCGAGAAGTCTTGCGTCAAGCTGGAGATGCCCTCAAACAACCCGCGGACCTGGTCAAAGCGGTAGAGGAGCTTCAGGCCAAAGTCGCCGGACTGCAAAAGGAAGTCGAAGGCCACAGGAAAGCGCAGGCCGGTGCACTGAAGCAGACCCTGCTGCAAGAAATCGAAAGGCCGGGCGGACCGGGTACGCCGGGCATGCTGGTCCGGGAAGTGCCATTGGATGCTGGCGCCATCAAGGACATTGCCTTCCAACTCAAGGCCGAAGCGGCGCCGCTGTTTGCGGTGTTGGGGAGCCAGGTTGGTGGCAAGCCCACACTGACGTGCCTCATCACGGAGGACCTCGCTCAGGAAAAGGACTGGAATGCCGGTCAGTTGATCCGCGATCTGGCGCGCCACATTCAGGGCGGCGGCGGTGGTCAACCTTTCTTTGCTACGGCAGGAGGAAAGCAAGCATCAGGCTTGCCCGACGCCCTCGCTGCGGCGAAGGCTGTGTTCAACAATTAAAGCAGGTATGCGCCCTTGACCGGGCTCAACAAAAGGTCAGGCAAAGGCGGTTTCCGTATCCTTTGCGTAGACCGGGCCCTCGTATTCTTCGCTGTACGCCAAGCCCAAGTTGAGCACGTAGAACGCGTTGAAGACCACCACCAACAGGTAATCGAGCCAGTGGGATTTGCCGAAACTCTGGGCCAATTCAACCAACCAACGGGCGGCGAAATACAGGTTGGCACCTGGGACCAGGATCCACAAAGCATGCATATCCGGGCGGCCGACAATGCGCATCAGCGCTACGACATTGAGCCCTGGAACCAAGGCGTGCCAGAAAGGCTGGCCGGCCTTATCGTAGAGGCGGGCAGCACCTGAGGCTGCGATCATGCCAAGAAAGACAATAAGTACGGCGCGTTGATTGATATCCATGAGAATGGGCGTTGCTCTGCAACATAGACGGTGTACTTGGTACATGGTTGCCTCCAACCAACTACCCATCAACAACTTGACCTTAATTGCACCCCTATAATAGGGGGTCAACCCATGGAAATGTGGCGTTTTACATCGGCCGCGGTCACCTCTGAGCCGCACAAGATGACCAGTCTTTCCACCACATTCCGCAACTCCCTAATGTTGCCGCTCCACGGCGCCTTGGACAGCGCCTTGAGCGCATCTTCGGAGAACGTGGGGGCCGAAACGCCCAGCTCATCTGCCACCCCGCCGAGGAAGTGCGCCACCAAAAGCGGCACATCTTCGCTCCGTTCCGCGAGGGCGGGCACGTGGATGGGGATGACGTTGAGTCGGTGGAAGAGGTCTTCCCTGAACCGGCCCTCCGCAATCTCTTGGGACAGGTCCTTGTTGGTCGCGGCCAATACCCGCACATCCACCTTGATGTTCTTGTCTCCTCCAACCCGCTGAATGGTCCTTTCCTGCAACGCACGCAACATTTTGGCCTGTGCCGGCAACGCCATGTCGCCGATCTCATCGAGAAACAACGTGCCGCCCTGGGCCTGCTCGAAACGGCCTTTTCGCTGTTTGACTGCACTTGTAAAAGCGCCCTTCTCATGGCCGAACAGCTCGGACTCGATGAGTTCCGCGGGAATGGCTGCGCAATTGACCTCCACGAAGGGGCCAGCTTGCCGCGCGCTCATCGCATGGATTTTGCGCGCAACGACTTCTTTTCCCGTGCCGTTGGCGCCTGTGATGAGTACCCGGGCGTCCGTTGGCGCCACCTTGGCGATGACGGTCCGGATCTCCTCCAGCGCCCCGCTGGTGCCGATCATGTCCACGCCGCCCTTCTTTGCCTGACGCTGTCGCAGCACCACGGTTTCCTTGCGCAGCTCCTCTCGGTCCGTCGCGTGACGCAGCGCCACCAATACCCGGTTGAGGTCCAGCGGCTTTTGGATGAAATCGTACGCCCCGGCTTTGAGGGCTTCAACGGCCAACTCCACCGAAGCGTGTCCGGTCATGATGATCACAGGCGTCTCAATCCCCTTGAGCGTGAGCGCTTCCACCACCTCTACGCCGTCTTTGCCCGGCATTTTGACATCGCAGAATACCACATCGAAATGGCCCTCGATCGCCGCTTTCAATCCCTGGATGCCATCCTCAGCTTCCGCCACCTCGTGCTTCTCGTACTCCAGGATGTCCTTGAGCGCGTGACGGATCAGCTTTTCGTCGTCGATGATGAGGATGCGGGCCATGGGACGAATATCGGTTGCGGATCAATTGTACCTCGCGTTTTGGAGCGCCACAAACCCATCCCAATGGTCTTGGGAAAGGGATTGCGCTTCATCTGCGGCGGCCCCGGAGAGCACCCCTTCAGCCAAGGTGTGGCGCGAGCGGAAAACGCGCTCGACAGAATTGAAGCGGTCCAGCAAATACACTATCAAGGCGCATGACAACGAAATGTAGGGCACCCTGTCAGGGTGCATGCCCTCAATGGCAAAGAGCTCCGTGCGTGACTTCGTGGAAAGGGCCTCACAACGCCCCACAAGCGCCGCCTTGGAGAATTCATCGGCCACGCGGGCGTCGCGCCAATGGGCGTCGCGGTGCTCCAGGGACATGAGCGAATTGAAGGCCCCCGACGTGCCCACCAGCCATTGTGGCGGCCGCTGTTCCAAAGCCTGCACCACAGGATCCACAGCAGCGGCCGAAATTTTGTGAATGGACTCCACATCTTGGGCATTCAAGGGGTCGCTGGGCTTGATCCAATCCGTCAACCTGGCCACACCGAGGTCCAAACTCCACGCCCCCAACACCTGCTCAGGGGTCCAGTGGATGAGCTCTACACTCCCTCCCCCGATGTCCACCGTCAGCAAGGCGTCGGGCAACCCCTCCCTCCCCAAGACCGAGTCTGCCACACCGAGGTGGATCCACTCCGCTTCGGCATCGCCGTCGAGCACTTCTATGCGCCAGCCCAGTTCAGCGGCAGCTTGCACAAAGGCGGTGCCATTGGCGGCGTCGCGAATGGCACTGCAACCAAAGGCCCTCACCTTGTCGACATTGAAATTGCAGGCCGTGTCTGCGAAGGACTTCAACACGTCCAGTCCCCGGCGCAAACGCTGCGGTGAAAGCCGGCCGCTGCGAAAGCTGTCGAGCCCGAGCCGGACAAAGCGGCGTTGCCTAAAAACGCTGCGCCATTGCCCCCCGCTCACGTCAGCGATGTGCAGGGTAAAGGTGTTTGTGCCACAATCCACTACGGCCAGGCGTTGGCCGACTTTATCGTCCATGGCCACGCATCCATTGAAGCAGCAGCTTCCAGCCGCTCTTCGAACCGTTGTTGAGCACACCATGGCGGTAGGCCCGGCCAGCCAGCGCCAGCGTCAGCCGAGCCGTTCCCATCAGCAACAACCAGGACAGGACCAACTCCCAAATCGGCACGCCCACGGCGGTCCGGACCAGCATGATGACCGGAGAGGTCAGGGGGAACCAACTCAGCACTTGAAGTGCCCCCATCTCCGGATTGGTCATGGCACCGCCGGCGACGATATAGGCAAACATCAGCGGCATGATGATCGGTATGACCAGGCCCTGGCCCTCTTGCTCAGATTGAACAGAGGCCCCGACCGCCGCATAGAGGCTGCCATAAAGCATGTAGCCCCCCACAAAAAAGGCCACGGTACACAACGCCATCAGCCCCCATTGGATGTCGAGCAGGGTGGCGGTGAATTCGTTTTCGGCCATGACCGTCAGCAGGTCCGCCGGAATTTCTCCCGACAAAGGCGCAGGGGAACCGGACATGACGCCGCTGTCGAAAAGGAGTTGGAAAGCCGAGAATGCCAGCATGGACAATGCGGACCATGCGACGATCTGGGTAATGGCCACCAGCCCCGTGCCGATGACCTTGCCCAGGAGCAGTTCCTCTGGACGAACGGCCGCAATGAGGACCTCCACCACGCGGTTTGACTTTTCCTCTACCACACTGCGCATGATGAAACCGCCGTAAACGGCGAGCACGAGAAACAGCACAGCGCTGAAAAAGAAGCCCACCACCCCTTTGATTTCCTCCCCACCACCATCGGCGCGCGCACCATCCTCCTCAATCGTGCGGTCCACCAAGCGCAAATCGAACTTGAGCCGTTGATAGGCCTCCCAATTCAGTTCCGTGCTGCCCAACACCCTCGCGTGCTCAATCGCGTGGCTCAGGTGCCGCTCGATGCGGCGCTTGGCTTCCAGGCCTGGCGATTTTTCGTAGACGAGGTAGCCGGCCTTGTTTTGGAGCACCGCCTCGTCGAATTCGACCAGGATTGTGTGCCCTTGGGCCATCCAGATGCTGTCAGAAGGTGCTTCTTTGACAAAGCGGTATTCGAGGCCTTTGGTTTCGGGAAAACACCCCGGGCAGCGCGGTACATATTGCTGGCTGGGGACATCGAGGCGGGAAATCAGTCCGGAAACATCTTCCACCAACACCACGTTTTCGGTTTCCGTGACTTCGGACAAGAGCACCGTGCCCGCGATCAGCCCCACGGCGAGAAAAGGCATGAGGAGGGTGCCGATGATGAAGCTTTTCTTCATCACGCGCGTCCGCCATTCGCGGGCAATGACCGTTCCGATGAGTGCGCCCCTCATGCCTCCTCGGTTTGGGTGGGCTGGGCCTGGTCGACCGCCGCGATGAACAAGGTCTCCATGGTGGGCCGAACCTTGATGAATTCTTGGACTTCCACGGCTTCCTGCAGCGCTCCGAGGATGGCAAAAGCCGTGGTTCCTTCCCTCAACCGGATGCGCGCCTTGCGCACCCCTTGGGTAATGGTCGGCGCAATGCCCTCCAAATGGGCTGCCGCGCCCAGCGCATTGGCAAAAGCCATGTCGTTGCCCTTGAACACCACATCCTGACTGCCATCCCAGCCCGACTCCCGAAGGACATCTGCTTCTCCAGACAGGACCACCTTGCCCTGATTGAGCATCACCACGTGATCACACAGGCGCTCCACACTGGGCATGTCGTGGGTGGAGAGCAAAATCGACGTTCCATCCGCCGCCAACGAGCGGATCACATCGATGATGCGCCGGGCATTGATGGGATCGAAACCGCTCAAGGGCTCGTCCAAGATCAACAGTTCGGGACCATGCACCACCGTGCAGATGAACTGGATTTTCTGGGCCATCCCCTTGGAGATGTCCGACACTTTTCTGTCCCACCAGCCTTCGACCTCGAGCCGCTCAAACCAACCGCGCAGTGCGCTCACGGCTTGGGCCTTCTCCATGCCCTTCAACCGGGCAAAGTAGACGGCTTGCTCTCCGACTTTCATGTCTTTGTAGAGGCCGCGCTCTTCAGGCAGGTAGCCAATGCTCCTGACCGATTCGCGGGACCACGGGCGGCCAGCGAGTTCGATGCGGCCAGCGTCGGGTTCGACGATGCCCATGATGCTGCGAATCAGGGTGGATTTCCCGGCGCCGTTTGGCCCCAACAACCCCATGATTGTCCCTTTCTCCACATCAAATCCGACCCCATCCAACACGCGGTGCGTCCCGAAGGACTTCTCAAGTTGCGCGATGTGAAGGGCGGAATTCATCAGCTAAACATGTCCCGGACGCGATCAAAGAACCCTTTCTCCTTGGGGTCGGGAGCCGGTTGGAAGTTTGGGGCCTCGCGCCAACTTTCTAAAGTGCTCCGCTCCTCGTCGGTCAATTCTTGGGGTGTCCAGACATTGAGATTGACCAGCAGGTCACCGCGGCCATAGCTGTCTACCGAAGGCATGCCTTTGCCTTTCAGCCTCACAATTTTGCCGCCCTGCGTACCGGGTTCCACGCGGATTTTGGCCTTGCTGCTGAGCAAGGGGATTTCGACTTGCGCCCCGAGGGCGGCATCGACAAAGGACAGGTGGTGGTCCAGGTGCAGGTTGCGCCCGTTGCGGGTGAACTGGTCGTGATCCAGCTCGCGGATCTGTACGAGAAGGTCGCCTGGAATACCGCCGGCAGGGGCGGCGTTGCCTTTGCCCCTGAGGTTGAGTTGCATGCTGTCCTCTACGCCGGCAGGAATTTCAATTTCTACGACCGACTCCTCTCGGCGCAATCCGTGATCATCGGCATCCTTGGGCTTGGACTTCACGCCCTTGCCCAAACCGCCACATGTGGGACAGGTTGAAGCCGTCTGCATTTGACCGAGGATGGTATTGGTCACGCGGCGCACTTGGCCGTTTCCACCGCAGGTGCCGCACGTGTCGTACTCGACCCCTTCGGCTTGCACGAGCCTGAACACCTTGACCTTTTTGGTCACGCCTTCTGCGATTTCCTCCAGCGTCAACTGCACCTTGATGCGCAAATTGGACCCCTTGGTCCTGCGCGGTCCCCTCGCCCCACCGCCACCGAAGGCTTCTCCGAAACCCCCGCCGAAAATGTCGCCGAACTGGCTGAAGATGTCGTCCATGTTCATGCCCGCACCGCCGCCGGCAGCACCGCCGACACCGGCGTGACCGAAGCGGTCATACTTGGCACGCTTTTGCTGGTCCCCCAGCACCTCATAAGCTTCTGCAGCTTCCTTGAAACGCGACTCCGCCCCGCTGTCATCGGGGTTTTTGTCGGGGTGGTACTTGATGGCCAGCTTGCGGTAGGCCTTTTTGACATCGGCCTCAGAGGCCCCCCGATCCACGCCGAGGATTTCGTAATAATCGCGCTTGGACATGGTTGCCTATCAGTTGCCTACGACCACTTTCGCGAAACGCAGGACGGTGTCGTGCAGCTTGTATCCCGGCTCCACGACATCGACCACCTTGCCCTTCATGGCGGGTTCCGGTGCGGGTATCTGCGTGATGGCTTCGTGCAGGTCTGTATCGAAATCTGCGCCTTTGGCCTCCATGCGCTGCAGTCCGCGTGATTCGAGGATGCCCTTCATCTTTTGTCCTATAAGCTGGTAACCCTCACCCCGCTGCTCGGCGTCTTGGCCTTCTCCAGCCGCTTGGGCGCGCTCAAAATCATCCAATACAGGCAGCAAGGCCTCGGTCAGGTCTCGTCCTGCGCTGCGGACAAGGTCGCCGCGTTCGCGCATGGTCCGCTTGCGGAAGTTGTCGAACTCCGCGTAGAGCCGCAGGTATTTGTCCCGCCACTCCTCTGCGTCACCCGTCATGGGTGCCTCACCCTCCTCTTGCGCCCCCTCTTCGGGTGCTGTCTCCGTCGCTTCATCCGCGCCCGTTGCAGCCTCCTCGGTGGCATCACCAGCGCTGTGCGCAGCATCCTGGCCTGTGGCGTCTTCTGTTTTGACGGTGTCTTCCTCGTTCATCGGTTCCTGAATCATGGAAATGCGAATTTGCGCGCAAGTACGCAATCCACGTGCCACGCCGGGCGTGCCCGACATCGTGTCAGGCAGTGCCAAAAGCTGTCAGGACTTTGCCCCAGCATCTGACAATTCTGTCAGAGACGGGCGACGTGCTGGTCGATCTGAATATGGAGCTCCATGCCCCGCAAGTTCTTGGCCACAATGACCCCCTTCTCGTCTACCAAAAAGCTCATGGGAATGCTGCTGACACCATACATGGCGGCGGCTTCGCTGTCCCAACCACCGAGGTCACTGCCGTGCCAATCCCAATCGAGATCGTCTTGCTTTACCGCGCGCTCCCAGCTTTCTTGTTTGCGGTCCAGCGAAACGCTGGCAATGGTGAAGCCTTCGGCTGATTTGAACTTGGCCTTGCGGTACTTCTTGTATGCATTGACCACGTTGGGGTTCTCGCGTCGGCAAGGTCCGCACCAGCTCGCCCAGAAATCAACCAACACCAGCTGACCGCGCAAATCGCTCAGCTTGACTTGATCGCCTTCCAAGGATTGGAGCACGAGCTCAGGGGCCAGGTCGCCTACGGAAGTGCCGATGCGGGGCTCTTGTGCCTGAAACGCCGTGGTGCACATCAACAAACCAAGGAGCACGGTGGCCGAACGAAAGGTGGGGGGGTGGAATTCCATGTTGAACATAAAGTTACGGATGTAACGCAGGATGGCGGGGGTTCAGTCTGCCAAACGTTCTATATGCGCGCCCAACGCCCTCAAGCGGTGCTCGATGTACTGATAACCGCGGTCAATTTGACCGATGTTGTGGATGGTCGAGCGGCCTTCGGCTGAGAGGGCCGCGATGAGGAGCGACACGCCGGCCCGGATATCGGGTGAACTCATGGTCACCCCGCGCAACGGCGTCTTGCGGTCGAGCCCGATGATGGTGGCCCTGTGGGGATCGCACAGGATGATCTGGGCGCCCATGTCAATGAGCTTGTCGACAAAGAAGAGCCGGCTCTCAAACATCTTTTGGTGCACCAATACGCTTCCCCGCGCTTGGGTGGCGGTAACCAACAGGATGGACAGCAGGTCCGGTGTGAATCCTGGCCAAGGGGCGTCGGCCACCGTCAGGATGGAACCGTCGATAAACGTGTCAATTTCGTAATGGTCCTGGGCCGGCACATGCAGGTCGTTCCCCCTGCGCTCCAAGGCGATGCCCATGCGCTCAAAGACCCTTGGGATCTGGCCGAGATCGTCCCAGCTGACATCCTTGATGGTCACTTCTCCCTTGGTCATCGCCGCCATGCCGATGAAGCTGCCGATTTCAATCATGTCCGGCAGGCAGCGGTGGTCGCACCCCCCGAGCGAATCCACGCCTTCGATGGTCAAGAGGTTGGACCCCACACCGGAGATTTTTCCGCCCATGCGGTTGATCATCTTGCAGAGCTGCTGCAGGTAGGGCTCGCAGGCTGCATTGTAGATGGTCGTCGTGCCTTTGGCCAATGCGGCGGCCATCACGATGTTGGCCGTGCCGGTCACCGAGGCCTCGTCGAGCAACATGTCCGCACCCTTCAGGCCATCTTTGGCCTCAGCGCGGTAAAAGGTCTCGCCGGGATCGTAGCGAAAGTCCGCACCGAGGTTTTCAAACCCGATGAAGTGCGTGTCCATCCGCCTGCGGCCGATTTTGTCACCGCCGGGTTTGGGGATGTAGCCTTTTCCAAACCTCGAAAGCAAGGGGCCCATGATCATCACCGAGCCCCGCAGCGAGCGGCCCTTCTCCTTGAACTCATCGCCCTCGAGATAGCCCATGTCCACATCGTCCGCCTGGAAGCGGAACGCACCGGCATCCACCTTTTCGACTTTCACCCCCATGGAGGCGAGTAAATCGATCAATCGGTTGACATCCACGATGTCGGGGAGGTTCGATATGGTGACGGGTTCGGAAGTAAGCAGAACAGCGCATACCACCTGCAAAGCCTCATTCTTGGCGCCTTGCGGGGTAATGGTTCCATTGAGGGGATGCCCTCCTTCGATGACGAAAGTGCCCATGACGGTCGTTTGGTTCAAACGACAATTTGGGCCAGAGCTTGTCCGGTTCTCGGACGCGCGTGGGTTCTTTTCGACAAGTGAACGGGGAGCTTTGTCCCCAAGGGGCTCAGCGCTTCCGCTTGCCCCCTCCCCTGTTGGTCCTGAAGTTGTTTGACGTCTTGCGCTTGCTCTTCAGGATTTCACTCGAGGAGACGAGCTCCACTTCTGCCGGCACATCCAAGGTTCCGCCGGACATTTCGCGCAACTGGGCGCGGATGAGCGGGTCGTCAACCGCCCCCTTGTTCCAGGTGAGGTATTGGCGCTTGAGCAGGTTGGCGATCATCATGGAAAGGGCATTGCGCTCCTCTCCTTCAGGCATGACTTTGGCCTTTTCGATGAGGTCTTCCACGATCCTCCCATAAAAAGAAGGCCGCTTGCTCAACTGGACATAAGTCAGGCGCTCAGGGCCAGGATCTTCTTCGGGGCGTGCCGGAGGTGGGAATGGGCCATCGATGTCGAGCGCCCAATTGGACATGACGTAGAGGTGCCCCCACAGTTTCTCCTCATGGTCGGTCATCTCCTTGGATCCCGGCACCAAGGTGCGCATCACGCTGACAATGGCATGGGCGCATTTCGTGCGCTCCTCCTTGTCTTCGATGGTGATGGCGTGGGCAATCAAATCATGGACGACGCGCCCGTATTCTGGGATGACAATGTCAGGACGGCGACTGTTATAGGTCAATCCTTCCATGGACGTTGCTGTGGATTCTGGCATGTTTACTGCTTTGCTGCAAGGAAATCTCCTTGCGGTATCAGCGCTTCTTCAGGAGCTCAGTCCCCGCGCCGAAGTTGACGAAATAGTCGCCACGTGAAAGATAGCGCAATGTGGCCGTGTTTCCCACGCCGCGCAGGACAACGGTGCCAAACTCATCCACCAATTCATATTGGGTGGGCCCAGAAAAGGTCAACACCTGAGATTTCTGATCATATTCCATCGTAGGCTCAGGCACATCGCCTTGGAACCTCGCCTCTCCCTTCACTTCCAAGGTGCCATCTGGGGCCAAGTGCGTCAGGCGCAGGAGGTTTTCTCCCTGCATGGGTTGGATGGAAGTGACATAGACCTGCTCCTCACTGCCGCCTCGGCCATCGAGGCGCACAATGTCCACCCACTTGCCCCACTTGAACTGCTGCAGCACGAAGGGCATGCGGCCGTGCTCGTCGACTGTCGTCCACGACACTTCACCGCTGGGGAAGGCATCAAAGGCGACCAGTTCAAAGCCCGGAGAAGGTTGAATGACCTCGGGATTCAAGATGCGCGGCACACAACCGCTGCGGTGCTTCAAACTCACGGATACACCTTTTCCAAGCGGCAGGCCCAAGGAAGTCAAATCGATCTCGAAAGCATGCGAATTGACCGCATCTGCCGTCAGCATGCCATTGACCCGCACCTCGTAACAGCAGAAGCCTACCCCATCCGCACTCGGCTCATTGACCACCAAGAGGTTTTCTCCTTGAAACAATCCACCGAGCTCAATCGATTGCTGCCCAATCAGGCTGAAAGGCACGAGCAATGCCAGCAGGAGCACTGATAAAAATGAGCGGCGCACCATTGCGCATGGCACCACGTGTGAGCGGACGCATTCAACCATGGGTCGAAACTACATCACGCCGGACAATTCCTATTGTGTCGTGAAGAACTTGTGCTGTGGGAATGCCCCTAAACTTGCACCTGTGTCACGGTACCGCATCCGCCTGCTCATTCTGACCGGTCTCATCTCCATTGGAGGGACCTTGGTTTTGCAATTTACCTGGCTTCAGCAGGCCATTGACTTGCAAGAACGCGAATTCAGCGACCGCGTCGTCACCGCCATGACCGAAGTGGTGGACCGCATCCAATCCATGCGCAGCGACAGCGCACTGGTCGAGCCTGTGCGGCAAGCCACATCCAATTATTTCGTGGCCAACCTGAATGACACCCTGCACCCCTTCCTGCTGGAGGCCTTGCTGAGGGAGTCCTTTGAACGCGCTGCCCTGAATACGGATTTCGAATACGCCATCTACGACTGCTTCAATGACAGCATCCTCTACGGTGGCCGCCTGGGAGAGACCGGAGACGCATCATCTCCGCCTCCGAGGTTTGACCGCGACGGTCATTATTTCGGCATCCGCTTCCCTGAGCGCAGCGGCGACATGATCATGTCGCTCGACCGCTGGTTGGTGGCCAGCCTCCTGCAGCTGCTGGTGTTGGGCACGTTTGTCTACGCCGTGGTCATTGTCCTGCGTCAGAAGCGCCTGTCGGAGGTGCGCGAGGACTTCATCAACAACATGACCCACGAATTCAAAACACCCATTGCCTCCATTGAATCCGGCGCGCAGTTGCTCCAGCGGGAAGAAGTGGGTTCGGATCCCGCATCCCGCACCAAATACCTGGACCTCATCCTTTCGGAAAACCGACGGATGAGAAGGCAGGTGGAAAAAGTGATGGAAATCGCCACCCTCGACGGCAAGCAAAAAGGCATGAACAAAGAGGAGTTCGGCGTGCGGTCTTGGGTCGAGGGCAGCGTGGCCGCATTCCAACCTTCCATCGACCTCCGCGGGGGCACCCTCAGCCTGGACATCGATGCGGCATCATGGCCCGATGACCTGGGGGATGACCCCCTCTTCAATGGAGACCGGACGTACCTCGATGGCGCATTGAGCAACCTGCTGGACAACGCCCTGCGGTATGCCGGGGATGCCGCACCCGCGGTGTCGGTTACGCTGACATGGGCCGGCGGCGAAGCGGCGCATTGGCGGCTTGAGGTGAGCGATCAGGGCTTGGGCATTCCCACCGAACACCAAAAGCGCATCTTCGAGCGGTTCCACCGGGTGCCCACCGGTAACCGACACGATGTCAAAGGTTTTGGGCTCGGGCTGCACTATGTGCGGACCATCATGGAAGCCCATGGCGGTGCGGTGGCGTGCACCAGTGTATTTGGCAAAGGCAGCACCTTTACCCTGACCCTTCCGAGTTGAACGATATGGAACAAGGGCCACTCCGCATTCTGATCGTAGAAGACGACCCCACGCTGGGGCTGTTGCTCAATGACCTCCTTCGCCTGGATGGATTCAAGGCCACTTTGGTGCGCGATGGCCGTGAGGCACTTCCGACATTTCACGCGGGCAATTTTGACTTGGCCCTGCTGGATGTCATGTTGCCGGGCCGGGATGGATTCGAACTGACGGAGGACTTGCGCAAGGTGGCGCCCAACCTCCCCATCGTTCTGCTCACGGCAAGGGACCGGGTGGAAGACCGCGTCCGCGGATTGAAGTGTGGTGCGGACGACTATGTGATCAAGCCATTTGACAACGAAGAGCTGCTCTTGCGCCTGCGCTCCGTATTGAAAAGAAACCAAGCAGGGCCCGCCGAACGCAAGGCCCTGCAGATTGGCGGCCTGCGCTACGACCCGGAATCCTATGAACTGAAGTGGGACTCCGGCGAACGGAGGCTCACGCCAAAGGAAGGCGATGTCCTCAAAATCCTCATGCAGCGGGCCGGGCGCACCACCGAGCGGGACCTGATCTGCAAGATGGTCTGGGGCGAGTCGGGCTACTTCGTGGGGCGCAGCATGGACGTCTACATCACCCGACTGAGGAAAATTCTGAAGGCGGACCCGCAGGTCACCTTGCTCACCATCCACGGTGTGGGGTTCAGACTGGACGGTCCGACCCAGCGTCAATGAAGGTGCCGCTCATTCGCAGACCGTCCCAAAAAAGGTCAGCAGCTGGAGGATGTCGGCGATCCCGATGATTCCATCAGCATCAAGGTCCTGCTGGCAATTCATGCTGTCGGAAAAAAGACAACTGCCATCATCGAAGATGGCCTCCACTTCAAAGTTGCTGGCCTCCGGCATCGTGCAGCCCACCCAGCTGCCCTCTCCACAGCGCACATCATCAGTGGCAAAAGGACTGAAAGCGGCGTCGTCGGGATCCGTGCAGCCCGGACAGGCGTCCACTGATAAACCGAAGCAGGAACGCTGTTCCCCCATGCTTTCGGCCAAAGGCCACATCAAATCCAGCGAACGCTCGACCGTGTCCAATGCCCCTCCAGCCTCAAAGCGATACGTCCAGTCGCCATTTCCGAGCAACAAGGTGCCTTTCCACGTCCCATAACCGCCTTGTGTCAAGGAATATGGAGCGCCTTCAAGCAAAATATTCATGTTTGTGGGCATGGGCGACAACATCGTGGCGTCCACCCTGAAATCCACGGCGTATTGACACGATCCATCATCCACGTTCGGCAAGGAGCAAGGGTCGTAATTGACCGCCTCCGGGTCGGAGCAGCCCACGGGAGAATTTGAATCCGTCAGAAACCCTGCGCAGCTGCAATCCTCCTGAATGGCATCTCCTACCGTGCAGTCATTTCCATCATTGCAAGGGTCTCCGGCCAGTATGCACATGCCATTGATGGCGGCGGTGTTGTCGTAGTTGCACGCATCCGAATTCCGGCACCCCTGGATGAGGGGCAATTCACCTGCTGGCACTTTTCTCGCCCGGTAGGAAAAGTGGTTTTCTGGAAAATAAATGCTCCCGACCAGGTTGTCGTTTTCATCGTATTCGGTGATCATGCCGCCCCCGAACACATCCGAAGAACCTGTGCCCCAACCTATGAGTGTCCCCCCATTGTTGAGGCGTTGAATGCTGCCTTGAGATGAGGCGTAATTCCCATCGGGGTGCACCCATTCCCGCAATTGGGTGAGGGTGCCGGTTTCCAGGTTGATTTCATATTCCACACCCCTTGAAATGGCGGACTGCTTGCCTGTGCCGTTGTCGAAAAGCAACAACCGGTCCTCCCCGATCATCTGGGCATCGTGCGGATGCTTGAAGACCTCGCTCCCTGCAGTGAATGTGAAGTCGGAAAATGGGCCGCCAGCGACCCACACCAACGCTCCGGTCAGGCGGTTGATGCGCACCACAGCATCCATGTTTCTGAGGCAGAGCAGGACATCGCCATTGTCCAATGTCTGGAACGCGTTGTGGTGATAGGCGTCGAGCATCGGAGCCTCCCAGTTACAATGGGTGCACCATGAAGGCGGGATGTGATCCGAAGCGCGCCAGAACCAGTCGACATTGTCCTCGCCGTCCAACTCCTGAATCAAACAATCAATCACAGCACGGTCTGTATCCGTTGTATCGGGAATGCTGTCCTCAAGTGTCACGGTGATGATCTCTTTTCCAAGCAGCAGGAACTTGTCTTCTTCCAGCAATTCCATGTCGTGATAATCAGGGTCACCCCCTATGAAATCCAAGGATTCGCTCACTTGCAAGGAACTGTCCAAGATTTCCCAGACCCCTTCCATTGTCCAATACCAAGCCAACCTGCCATCGGGATGGAGGTCAAAGTTGAACCCGCGAAACGGGCGCAATTCGCTGTGCAGTACTGCGCCTCCTTGGCCCACGATGATGGGGTAGGTCTCATTCGAACTGAAACGGGGCGAACCGATGATGTAGCCATCAGAAAAAGTCGCATTGGGCTCCAACAAGACTTCGAGTGAAATGGACGTTGTCGTCTGGGCCGTCAAGAGGGCCGGACACAAGGCCAAACAGTAAACGATCAGCGCCATCCACCGCGGACCTGAATACAATTTTCTGCCAAGCCTCCCACACGTGCGGTCTGCCGTTGCAAATTGCTTGAGAATTGAGGTGAGCGGCATGGGTGGTTCAGCAAGGGGCCCAGGAATGGGAAACGTAGGGTAATATACGAATTTTTGTCGACAAATGAGCATATTTCTTAGACCAATCAACATCCTTGGCCGTGCCCCTCTCAGGATTTCTGTGGCGATTGTCTTGGCCTTGATCTCCACTGCAGACCTCTCAGCTCAAAGGGGCCGCAGCGGCATGGACAGATTCGACGTGGTGAATGTCGGTCTCGGTATGAGCAATCGGGGCTTGCCATTGTTCATCGAACTCGAACAGTCCGTTGACGAGCACCTTTCAGCAGGCTTAATGGCCAGTTTCCAGAGTTTTCGCGAAGGAGGGCCAGAAGGCAAATGGCAGCATCAGTACTTGGGCGTGGGTGTCCAAGGCCACTATCACTTTGTGGAAATCGCGCCGCCACCTTTCGACTTCTTTGCCGGTTTGACTTTGGCTTGGTACGCCCACAACTTCCGTTGGGTGGGCGGGACGAGCATCCCTGATTCCTATACCGGAAATGCCGTCGGTGGCCTGCAGCTGGGCGGCCACCTGGGTGGCAGATACACCTACAAGGGCTGGACTTTCTTCACACAAATGACGGGGGGAACCGTCCTGAGTGGTTACACCTTCGGGTTGTCAATCCCCTTGAAATGAAAGCGGCCAGCCCCTTGCTGGTGTGGTTCCTCCTGTGCATTCCTTTTTTGGGCTGGACGCAATCGGAAGACGCGCGGTTCGACCCGGGGTTCCAGGCGGCCATACATGTGGGGGGACAGGTCCCCACAGGCATCCTTGCAGAGCGGTTTGGCGCGTCCAATACGGTTGGGCTTTCCGGATACCGATTGACTTCCAAGGGTTGGAGGTTGGGTGGTCATTACCGGTTTCAAACGGGGGCCGATGTGCGCGAGCCCGGGTTGTTGGACAACCTGCGCGATGCCAATGGCCACATCGTAGACAATGAAGGCCAAATTGCGTTGGTTACCGCCCAACAGCGCGGGACCCTCTTCTGTGTTTCTATCGGTAGGATCTGGACTGCGGACTTTCTCAACCCGGGTTCTGGCCTGTTGTTGGAATTGGGCATGGGGTTTTGGGAACACAAGGTGCATTTCCAGAACCGCGGCAACCGCCTGACCCAGCTCGACGAACCCTACGTGCAGGGATATGACCGGCTCACCGGTGGGTGGATGCTCATGCCGCGCCTCGGCTATGTGCACGATTCCCCCAATGGATTGGTGCGGTTTCAGGCCGGCATCGAATCCATGATGGGGCGTTTGCAGCCCAACCGCGCCTGGAATACCGACACCATGATGGCGGATACAGGCCCCCGGGCAGACCGCGCCGTTGGGCTTTTTGCAGCGTGGATCTTGCGCCTGCGCGCACGCTCGACCGACTTGGACTACTACCACTAATCCGCCACCGAAACAGCGTGCTTCTCTACAGCCTGGCCATCCAAATCCTGCGTGCGGCTGTGCGCATGGCTTCTGCCGCCGGGCACCCCAAATCAAGGCGGGCTTGGCGCGGCAGAATCGGTTGGGAAGACCGGCTCAAGCAGGCAGATGCAGACACCCGGTTGTCTGGGCGCACCGGAGACTGGCTGCACCTTCACTGCGCTTCTCTGGGCGAATACGAGCAAGGCGCGCCCCTCCTCGAACGCTGGCGTGACCGACATCCGGAACGCCCGATTCTGCTGACCTTTTTCTCCCCCTCCGGTGTGGAAGGTGCCCATGCCACCCTTGCTGACCACGTGGATTATCTGCCGTTCGACACCTCGGGGGCCATGCGCCGGTTCGCCGCCGCCATCAGCATCTCGGACACCGTCCTGGTCAAGTATGAACTTTGGCCAGCACTGATTCAGCACTTGACTGCCCATGGCACGCGGGTACACCTGGTGGCCGCGCGCTTCGACGCCGGCCGGCACCCGATGAGCGCGTGGGGCTGGTTCATCCGCCGGCACATGCAGGCCCTCCGCACAATTCTGGTGCAGGACGCGCAATCTGCTGCTGTGGCCAAGAGTTTCGGGGTATCCACGTCGGTCATGGGAGACCCGCGTTTGGACAGGGTGGCATCCAACGTTTTGCAAGCGCCACCGGCGCAAGTGCAGGAACGACTGGACCGCATTGGGCGCTGGGCCGCCTCGCGTCCCTTGCTCGTGGTGGGCAGTGCTTGGCCCCCAGAATGGCAAGCGTTGGCATCACTGCAGACCCGCAACACTGAGTGGTGCATCCTCTGGGCGCCGCATGAGGTGGACGCGGGGTACGTCACTGAATGGGCGCAAGCAGGGCACACCGCGCGCCTTTCAGCATGGGAGGAGAACAGCGCAAATGCCGATGAAAGGGAACCATCCATGATGATTCTCGATGAGATCGGTGTCCTGAAATACGCCTATGGCTTGGCAGACATTGCCGTCGTGGGCGGGGGCTGGGGAAAAGGGGTGCACAACACCTTGGAGCCCGCTGCCTTTGGCGTCCCTGTGCTGACCGGACCTGGCATCGGTGGATTTCGAGAAGTTCAGGCCCTCCTGCAATGCGGCGCAGCCGAGGTTTGCCACACGCCAGATTCGCTCGCGGAACGGGCATTGGACTGGATGAAAGACAAGCCAAAACGGCACCGCGCAGGTGCGGCAGGCGCTCAATGGGTGCAGCAACATGTGGGTGCTGCTGAGCGCATTGTCGACGCCATTGAACGAGATGGGAAGGGTGGAAAATGAAAAAGGACACCTCCTCAGAGGTGCCCTTTTCTTGAGCGAGAAACGAGACTCGAACTCGCGACCCCAACCTTGGCAAGGTTGTGCTCTACCAACTGAGCTATTCTCGCTTGGGACGGCGAATTTACACCAAAACACGGTCCGAGCAACGCCTCCAAAAACAAATCCAATGGTAAGCAACCCTATAATAATTGCCTCTGTTGGTTAAAGCGTGTGCATATTGTAGGACCATTCTGTCAAACTGCCGCAAGCCTTATCAAACCATGAGAATTGTACTTCTTTCGGCCCTCTTCGCCGTATTCACCATTTCGGGATTTGCCCAAATCAAGTCCCCGGAAGCGCCTGCACAACGCAGTTGTGCTGCACATGAGAACCACGTGCAGATGATGGGACTCGACGCTGTCTATGCCAAGCGTCATGCAGATTTTGAAACCCAAACGGCCGCCTTTGTCGCGGCCCGCCAAGAGGCGCGTCAGAATGGCGCCCAGATGCAACCCGTTGTGGTGACCATTCCCGTGGTGTTCCACGTGCTGTATGCCAACGAGACCCAGAACATTCCGGATGCTGAGATTTTGGAACAGCTGCAGGTGTTGAATGACGACTTCCGCCGGACCAATGCCGATCAGGACAACATCTGGCCGCAGGGAGCCGATACCGAAATCGAATTCTGTTTGGCAACCCGCGACCCCAATGGCGCACCCAGCTCTGGGATTTTGCGCGTGCCCACCACGGTATCCAGCTTTGGCTCGAATGACGCCATGAAATTCACGGCCCAAGGCGGCTCTGATGCTTGGCCTGCAGCTGACTACCTGAATTACTGGGTCTGCAACCTCGGGGGTGGATTGCTCGGTTATGCGCAGTTCCCAGGCGGTCCAGCCGCTACCGACGGCGTGGTGTGCGGATATCCCTATGTGGGCATCAACGGCCCAGGCGCCGGTGCGTACAACCTCGGACGCACGGGAACGCACGAAGTGGGACACTGGCTCAACCTGCGCCACGTCTGGGGCGATGGTCCCTGTGGTGCCGACGACTTCGTCGCCGACACCCCCGAGTCCGATGGCGCCAACTACGGTTGTGCATTGGGACACGTCAGCTGTAGCACGGAAGACATGGTCCAGAACTACATGGACTACTCCGATGACGGCTGCATGAACATCTTTACTCAAGGTCAGGGCGACCGCATGCAAGCCGTGCTCGCCCCGGGCGGTGCGCGCGCCAGCATCACGAGCTCCAACGGGTGTTTGCCCGCAGTTCCCGATTTTGATTTGGATGCGGCCATCATCGCCGTGAATGCGCCGAATGGATTCTCTTGCGCCACGGAAGTGACGCCGTCCATCACACTGTTCAACTATGGTGGCAACACCTTGACTTCAGCCACCATCACTTATGACATCGATGGTGCAGCAGCGCAAACCTTCGCGTGGACAGGGTCGCTTGACTTTGGACAAAGTGCAGACGTCGTGCTGCCTGCGCAGACCCCTGGTGACGGCAGCCACGTCTTCAATGTGTCCGTTTCATCGCCCAATGGTGGCGCCGATGAGAACGCCGACAATGACAGCGCAAGCAGCGACTTTTCGTTGGATTCGCAGGGTGTTGATGTAACCATGACGCTCACCTTTGACAATTACCCTGGTGAGACCACATGGGAATTGGTCGATGGAACAGGAACTACGGTCTTCTCCGGTGGACCCTATGCAGGTTCGGGTACCTTGGTAGAATCGGGGTGTGTCGCAGAAGGCTGCTACACCCTGACGGTGTATGACAGCTTTGGCGACGGCATGTGCTGCGCCTACGGATCTGGCGGATACTCCTTTGGAATCGGCGGATTGGTCTTGGCCTCCGGCGGTGAGTTTGGATCGAGTGAGTCCACTGAAGTCTGCGTTGGAGACATCGTGCTCGGCTGCACCGATGCCGCGGCCTGCAACTACAACCCCGACGCCATTGCCGATGACGGCACGTGCGACTACAGCTGCTTGGGCTGCACCGATTCGACGTTCTGCAACTACAATGCCGATGCCACCGTGGACGATGGCAGCTGCGCCGATGAAGACATCTGCGGCATTTGTGCCGGCGACGGCTCGAGCTGTTCCGGTTGTACCGACAGCACAGCATGCAACTACAACGCCGAAGCCACTTTCGACGACGGAACGTGCTACTATGCGCCCGACGGCGGCGTGTGCGATTGCTTCACTGACCTCTCCATCACGGAGTCGCTGGCAGGCAGCGTTGCAGGCACCCCTGTCACTTTCGAAGGCAGTGGCGAATTGAACGGATTCGATATCTCGTTGGATTACACAAGCAGCGCAGGCAGCTGGGCTGCCGACATGCTGGTGGTGATCAACGCACCCGACGGAGACTGCATCGAATTTGGCGGCTTCACAGGCACCATCACGGCCGGTTGCACCGATCTCGGTGGGTATACCCTCTGGCCCGCTGATTGGGCGGTCGATGCCAGTGGCATATACACCGCGTCCATTGACCTGAGCGCTGCAGGACTGACGGGTGACGGCACCTGGAGTGTCCAACTCGTGAATGGCTATTCCGCCGCTGGAACGGTCTCTTACATCGCCGACATCACCCTGCAGGATGTCTGCATCGGCGGCGTCATCAACGGCTGTACGGATCCTACTGCGTGCAATTACGATGCCGACGCTACGGCGGATGATGGGACGTGCGCCGAACTCGACCTCTGCGGCATTTGCGCTGGAGACAACAGCTCTTGTGGTGGTTGCACCGACAGCACGGCCTGCAACTTCGATCCGCTGGTGATCATCGACGATGGGTCATGTGCCGACTTCGATCTCTGCGGCATTTGCGCTGGAGACAACAGCTCTTGTGGTGGTTGCACCGACAGCACGGCCTGCAACTTCGACCCTGCGACGATCGTTGACGATGGCTCATGCATCTTGGATGGGCTTCCATTCTCTTTGTCGATTCTGTTGGACAACTTCCCCGGTGAGACAACTTGGGCACTGACTGATTCATCAGGTGCCACATTGGCATCGGGTGGACCCTATTCGGGCCCGGGCACCTCGGTCACAGAGAATTTCTGTGCGCCTGAAGGATGCTACACCCTGACCATGTTTGACAGCTTCGGTGATGGCATCTGCTGCGCCTTCGGCAGCGGCAACTATGAACTTACTGCGGACGGCGCGGTCATAGCCTCTGGTGGCGAATACGGCGACTTGGAAGCCACCACATTCTGTGTGGGCGGAGACTTCGGCTGCACCGATGCTACAGCGTGCAACTACGACCCAGATGCCCTTGTGGACAATGGCGCTTGTGACTTCAGCTGTTATGGCTGCACGGACCCGGAAAGCTGCAATTATGACCCTGAAGCCACCATTGACGATGGGAGCTGTGTGGGTGACGGAGTGGGGGTCACAGTCACCATCATTACGGATACCTGGCCCGACGAAATCACCTGGAACATCACCGATGCGGCCGGCACTGCCGTGGCAGCAGGTGGTCCCTATGCTGCCCCCTCGACGACCTACAACGAAACGGTCTGCCTTGCAGAAGGGTGTTTCACGTTCAATATCGCCGACAGTTTTGGTGACGGTATTTTTGCACCCGGCGGATACAGCTTGTCCATCGACAGTGTGGTCATTGCTTCTGGTGGCGCATACGGAACGGGAGAATCGGTGGACTTCTGCACCGACAACCTGAATTTCGGTTGTACCGATCCGCTGGCCTGCAATTACGATGCGGACGCTGGCATCGATAACGGTACCTGTGACTTCAGCTGCAATGGATGTACGCTGCCTGCCGCTTGCAACTACAACCCGGACGCCACCGTCGACGATGGATCTTGCCTCTTCGAGGACGATTGTGGCATTTGTGGCGGTGACAACAGCACCTGTGGTGGATGCACGAACCCGGATGCCTGCAACTTCGATGCAGATGCCACCATCGATGATGGCAGCTGCATCATCGATGGCCTCAACTTTACAATGACTGTGGTGTTGGACAGCTACCCCGGTGAATTCTCATGGGTGTTGACCGATGCGTCGGGCGCGACCGTCGCTTCTGAGGGGTACGGTGGTCTGACTGGTACGGTGGAAACGACATACTGCCTGCCTGACGGTTGCTACGACCTCACCGCGAATGACAGCTTTGGAGACGGCATCTGCTGTGCTTATGGAACGGGCAGTTACACCTTGACAGTAGGGGGCAGCGTGGTCGCCACGGGCGGTGATTTTGGTGATACCGAAACGACCAACTTCTGCACGGGTGACCTGCCAGGTTGCACCGATGCTACCGCCTGCAACTACAATGCGGCAGCCACAGTCGATGACGGATCCTGCACCTACCCCGCAGCCGACAACCTCGACTGCGATGGCAACTGCCTCAACGATGCCGACGGAGATGGCATCTGTGATGAAGACGAAGTGGCAGAGAGCAGCTTTGTACAGCTGGGCTATGACGTCGTGGGACAGAATACCGTGGACGGCGCTACGACCTATCGCGTGTGGGTCGAGCTGGCGGATCCCACCGAGCAATTGGTGGCGGTATACGGATTTGATTCAGTGCCCCTTACCATCAACACCACCACTTCATTCTACCAAAATCCTTTGGGAGGAGCGCTGGCGACGAGCTTCAACCCCGCGCTGTTGCCAATCGATTCCCTGTTGGCCTTTGACAGCTGGCTGACTGTGGGTGGTGTAGACAATACCGCCGACGTCAACACCATTGGATTGGACTTCGGTCCATTCGAAGGCAGTGGTGGCGCTGTCGTGGCAGACGATGTGAACGGAGGCTCGGTGTTTATCTACCCCGACCTGGAACCGGCGGCCTTCCCCGATGCCGACGGGCACGTGCTGATTGCACAGCTGACTACAGACGGCGAAGTGAGCATGACCGTCAACCTCCAAACGCGGAGGGCAGATGGCGAGAATCCGCAGATCCTGCAACAGAGCTTGACCTTCCAGGAGGTTTACGAATGTTTCGGCGACTTCAACAACGATGGCCTCATCGGCATCGCGGACCTCTTGATGTTGCTCGGCGACTTCGGCTGCCCTACGGACTGCAGCTATGACATGAACGGCGACGGTGGCGTGACCACCTCTGACATGCTCGTCATGCTGGCCGTCTTCGGTACAAGTTGCGAATGATGCGCAGCGCGCTGCTCGCCTTTTCCTTGGCGCTCTTGATCGGACCATCGGCGTCCGCTCAAGTCGCCCAAGGGGGGGCTCCTTGGAAGTGGGGACAGGAGGACGATTCGGAATACCCCGAGTTGACCACGGCTGAGCTCGACCTCGGCGCCCTGGCCGCTGAAGACGCTGTGACAGACCAATACAAAGAGGCCCCTTGGCGCTTTGGCGTGGAGCGGGCAGTGGATTTGGGGTTGGATGACGCGGGCAACTGGGTATTGGAAAAGGACCGCTGGATCTGGCGGCTCGGCATCCATTGCCCCGGCGCCACAGGCATAGCCCTGCACCTTGGCACCTTTTCCGTGCCACCTGGGGCGGCATTGTACGTGTGGAATGCCGAGCGGACCCAATACTTGGGCAGCTTCACCGAGGCCAATGAAAAGGACTGGGGCGCATTGCCGCTGGGCCTGCTCGATGCCGATCGGGTGGTCTTGGAATACCAAGAGCCCGTGGCGGTTCATGGCCAGGGAGACATCCGCATCTCGCAGGTTGTGCATGGCTACCGCAGCCTGCTGCAGCACCCTGAAAATGCACCGGACGAGGCCAACATGGGTCCTTTTGGCAACTCGGGCGCCTGCAACATCAATGTCAACTGTCCCGCTGGCAACGATTGGCAAGTGGCCAAGCGGTCTGTGGCGCTCATCACCAATGGCGGTTATGCGGTGTGCACAGGTGCCTTGGTCAACAACACAGCGGAAAATGGCACCCCCTATTTCCTGACGGCCAATCACTGCCTTGGCAACCCCAGCAGCTGGGTTTATTATTTCAACCATGAGAGCAGCAGTTGCTCGGGTTCTACGGGACCCACCAACCAAAGCGTCTCAGGAGGCACCCTGCTGGTCAACAGCGGCAGCAGCGATGTGGCCCTGATTCAACTCAGCACCACACCTCCTGCCAGCTACAACGTGGAATATGCCGGTTGGGATGCGAGCGGAACTACGCCGACCTCTGCCGTGGGCATTCACCACCCCAGTGGAGACGTGAAGAAGATCTGCTTCGAGAACAACTCCCCGTACTTCTCTACCGCAGGGAGCGCGCAAGTTTGGTGGATCAACCAATGGGAATCAGGGGTGACGGAGCCCGGCTCTTCGGGCTCGCCCCTCTTTGACCAAAACCAGCGCATCATCGGTCAGCTCTACGGCGGCGCCGCGGCATGTAGCGGCTCGGTAAACAACGGCGCCTATGACTACTACGGGCGGATGAATGTGAGCTGGGGCGTCGGCGTATCCGGTTACCTCGACCCGCTGAACACCGGGCAGCTCACCATGGACAGCTACCCCACGAATTCCGATGCCAATGCCGGCTGCACGTTGCCCTCGGCATGCAACTACGACCCCGAAGCACTCGAGGACGACGGCTCCTGTCTCATTGACGATGACTGCGGCGTTTGCGGCGGTGATGGAATGTCCTGTACAGGGTGCATGGATGCGGACGCATGCAACTATGACGGGGCCGCGACCATTGACGATGCATCCTGCATCTACCCTCCTGCGGGTGAGCCTTGCGATTGCGATGCGGAAGGGGCGTTGGACGTCACCTTGGCGGCCAATGGGGCTTCGCCCATCTATGCCTTCGATGCTGCTGGCGAGCCCACATCGCTCAGCATTTCGCTGAACTGGACCAACACCGGAGGCGGGGACAATTGGCCGGCCGACTTGGTGTTGGCGCTCTCCGCGCCTGACGGCGCCTGCGCGGCCATTGGCGGATTTAACAGCTCGCCCGCAGGCTGCAGCAGTCTGGGGAATTACGCCCTTTGGCCCGCCTCATGGCAGACATCTGCCAACGGCACCTATTCCGCCACGGTGGACCTGACCGGCAGCGGGCTCTCGGGCAGTGGCAGCTGGTCTGCATACCTGTTCAATGGCTACAGCGGCTCCTCGGGGGCGCAATTCAACGCCACCTGGACGGTTTCAGGACTCTGCAACGGATCTACAGACGGCGGTGGCGGCGGCACCAATGATTGCCCTCCTGACTTGGACGGTGACGGCACCGTTACCGTATCAGACGCCCTCATCCTTCTGGGTGACTTCGGCTGCCTGTCCAATTGCTTGGCCGACCTCACCGGCGACGGCCAGACCACCACCTCAGACATGCTGGTCTTCCTCGGTGCCTTCGGCGAACTCTGCGAATAAACCCGCTCCTCCAAGACATCAAAAAGCCCCGCCAGAGCGGGGCTTTTTCGTACCCGGAGCGGGACTTGAACCCGCACGGCCCTACGGGCCAACGGATTTTAAGTCCGTCGTGTCTACCAATTCCACCATCCGGGCGGGGCGGCGAAGTTGAGGAAGGATATTGAAATGGAGA
>Ga0115568_10000095_pt1 | contig 60260 bp, 50 predicted proteins | sample COGITO_mtgs_1204_FD_87296 | JGI IMG/M metagenome (GOLD analysis project Ga0115568, IMG submission 87296) | Pelagic marine microbial communities from North Sea - COGITO_mtgs_120426 | ecosystem: Environmental > Aquatic > Marine > Epipelagic | place: Germany:Helgoland, sampling site Kabeltonne...
CCCTCTACTTTTTTCTGTGCGTTAGCTATTGTCTTATTTAGCCAGCTATGCTCTAAAGCCTCGCCCTCTTTCATGCCAAGCTTTTTCATCATACTAGCTGTTTTTTCTGAGGCAAAAATCTTCATTAAACTGTCCTCTAAGGACAGGTAAAACCTTGTTGATCCAACATCTCCCTGTCTACCTGAGCGGCCTCGTAATTGATTGTCTACTCTTCGTGACTCATTTCGCTCTGTTCCAATAATATGAAGACCACCTGACTTAATTACACCTTCATGCTTATCTTTCCATAGGCTTTTTTCAGCTTCAGATGCTTCTTCAGGCAATCGACCCCCCAAGACTATGTCTGTCCCCCTGCCAGCCATATTAGTAGATATCGTTACAGCCCCTGGCGCACCTGCATTTGCAATAATTTCAGCCTCTCTCTCGTGTTGTTTTGCATTGAGCACTTCGTGTTTAATATTATTTTTCTTGAGAAGAGACGACACCCCTTCAGAGCTTTCTATACTGCTAGTACCAACCAAAACTGGCTGCTCTAGCTTTTGACACTCCCTAATATCACTTACTACCGCCTCAAGTTTTTCATTCATTGTTCCATATATCAAGTCTGAATTGTCGGTACGCGTAGACTTTGTATTAGGAGGCACTACTACAACTTCTAGCCCATAAATATCTTGTAACTCTGAAGCCTCAGTCTCAGCCGTTCCAGTCATTCCAGCAAGTTTTGTATAAAGCCTAAAATAGTTTTGATAAGTTATGGAAGCAAGAGTTTGGTTTTCTTTTTTAATACTCACCCCTTCCTTTGCCTCTATTGCCTGATGCAACCCCTCTGACCACCTTCTTCCTTCCATAGTTCTGCCAGTAAACTCATCAACAATGACAACTTCATCATCTTTAACTAAATAATCGACATTTTTTTGAAACAGAAGATGTGCTCTTAGCCCAGATAATAAGTGGCCCATTAAAATGATATTTCCAGGATCATAAAGACTAGAGCCCTCTGCTAAGTGGCCTGACTTTATCAACATTTCTTCGGCCTTTATGTGGCCATCATCTGAAAGAAAGACTTGCTTATGCTTTTCATCAATAGTGTAGTCCCCTGGAATTTCCACAACCGTGTCTTTACCCTCACCAGATTCCGTTTGCAGTGTAAAGCTTGGAATCATCTTATCTATAGAGTTATAAACCTCTGCATGGTCTCCTGTTGGTCCAGAAATTACAAGTGGCGTTCTAGCTTCATCAATTAAAATTGAATCGACTTCGTCAATAATTGCATAACTTAGATCTTTTTGGCTTTTTTGTTCATTAGAAAAAGCCATATTGTCCCTTAAGTAGTCAAATCCAAGCTCATTATTAGTAGCGTAAGTTATGTCACAAGAATATGCTTGTTGTTTTTCTTCACCAGACATTCCTGAAATTGCTACACCAACCTCAAGCCCAAGAAAAGCGAACACTTTTCCCATCCACTCAGCATCACGCTTTGCTAGATAGTCATTAACTGTGACGATGTGTACTCCTTTCCCAGTAAGTGCGTTAAGGTATGCGGGAAGTGTTGCAACTAAAGTTTTTCCTTCACCTGTACCCATTTCAGCAATACTGCCCTCATTCAAGACCATACCACCAATGAGTTGAACATCGTAGTGCCTGAGACCAAGGACTCTTTGACTAGCCTCTCGAACAACGGCAAAGGCTTCTGGCAAAACATCTATCAATGGCTCTTTATTAGCTACTCTTTCTTTTAGTTCGGTTGTTTTTAACGAAAGCTCAGAATCCTCAAGGCCTTGCAACTGAGACTCAAGGGAGTTAATTTTTTCAACAAGCCCCTTATACTTTTTGATTAGCCTCTCATTGTGAGAGCCAACCATTTTTGACAAAACATTATTTATAATACTCATGTGGCAAAAAATATAGTAATAAGAAACTGGGGTATTTTCTCATATATGGGGGTCAATGTTTGAAAAAGCAAGCAGCATCGTCGAGCTTTAAAGGTTTAAAGCCTCATAATGACCTAGGCGCATTGCTTGAAAAGGCAAAATTACATAATCATTTGAATCTTCTGCTTCAGGAAAAATTGCCGGCTCAATTTAAAGGAATAGCCCTGTGCCTAGTTGAAGATAAAAAAGTCACTTTAATTGCGGGAAATTCGTCTTTAGCCTTTCGTGCTGAAAAGCAAAAAAAAATGTTATTAGCCATTGTTCAGCAACTAGAAAGCCTTTCTCAAACTAAATTCATTTCGATCAAAGTTGATAAAAAAAAATACTAGGCTATGTGTGTAGTTTTTACTTTTAAATATCTGTCATATACTTTATAATAGTGCGGCTTTTCAACTAAAATCATTCGGAATTTTAATGTCAGAACAAACAATTGACCTAAATAAAAGACGCTTTTTAACAAAAGCAACAGGTGTTGTTGGTGCCGTTGGATTTGGTTTCGCTGCATGGCCTTTTTTATCAACTTGGAAGCCATCATCAAAAGCTAAAGCGGCTGGCGCTCCGGTTGATGTTGATATATCAAAGCTTGAGTCAGGGCAGCTTGTTCGTGTTTTATGGCGCAAAAAACCGATTTGGATATTTAAAAGAGATGAAAAAGCCCTTAAAGAACTGAATTCTGTCGAGGTAGTTGATAATTTAGCTGATCCTAATGGAACTGGTAATTCAAAAAATCAACAACCCTCTTATGTAACAAAAAAATTTAGGTCTATTGAAAATAAAGAAAGTGTTGCTGTAATTGTTGGCGTTTGCACTCATCTTGGCTGCTCGCCCACTTATCGTCCTGAGCCAGGTGCTGCAGACCTTGGTGGAAGCAGCTGGAAAGGTGGCTTTTATTGTCCTTGTCATGGTTCAAAATTTGACCTTGCCGGGAGAGTATATGCTGGAGTACCAGCGCCAACGAATCTTGTAATACCGCCATATAAATATATGACTGATACGCTTATTCGTATTGGTATTGACCCAGAAATAGTATAAAAAAATGAATAATAAACAAAGCTGGATAGACCAAAGATTTCCGTTGACTAAAGTTTTTAACGAACATTTAGCTGAATACTACACACCAAGAAACTTCAATATTTGGTATTTTTTTGGTGGACTTGCAATTTTAATGCTTGGCATGCAATTGCTTACTGGAATCTTCCTTACAATGCACTATAAGCCTGATGCTGAATACGCCTTTGCATCAGTTGAGTACATTATGCGTGATGTAGAATGGGGTTGGTTTATTCGTTATTTACACTCAACAGGGGCTTCCGCTTTTTTTATTATTATCTATCTACATATGATGCGAGCTCTTTTGTATGGTTCTTATAAAGGCCCAAGGGAATTAATATGGATTCTTGGGATGGTGCTATACATCCTATTATTAGCAGAGGCCTTCTTTGGCTATGTTTTACCATGGGGACAAATGTCGTTTTGGGGAGCTCAAGTAATTATCTCGCTTTTTGGCTCAGTTCCAGTTGTTGGTCCAGATTTATTAGTGTGGATCTTAGGTGACTATGCTGTTGGTGATGCAACCTTGAATCGCTTCTTCTCCTTGCATGTTGTTGTTCTTCCGCTTATTCTTGTTGTTTTAGTTTTTCTTCATATCGTAGCGCTTCATACAGTTGGCTCGAATAATCCTGATGGTATTGAGATAAAGAAAAACAAAGATAAGGATGGTATTCCTAAAGATGGTATTCCATTCCACCCCTATTTCACCGTGAAAGACGCTATGGGTGCTGTTGCATTTTTATGGATTTTTTGTGCTGTAGTCTTTTATGCCCCAGCTCTAAATGGCTACTTTCTTGAGGCTCCAAATTTTATTGAGGCTAACCCACTTAAGACTCCAGAACATATTGCACCTCTATGGTACCTAACCCCTTATTACTCTGTTTTAAGAGCAATACCTCCATTGTTTGGCTCTCAATTTCCAGGCGTATTAGCCATGTTTGCGGCCTTATTAGTATTTTTCTTCCTGCCGTGGTTAGATAGAAGTCCAGTTAAATCTATTCGCTATCGAAGCCCAATCTATAAATGGATTCTTGGAATTTTTGTAGTCAGTTTTATAATGTTAGGTTGGCTTGGAGTTCAACCAGTTACCCCTTTGTATGTATTACTAGCTCGAATTTTTACAGGCCTATACTTTGCATTTTTCCTCTTAATGCCTTGGTATAGCACCCTTGGAAAAACAAAAGAAGTTCCTGATAGGGTAACTGCCTAGTTATGGGAAAAAACTTTAAATTATTATTTGTTTTTTTTACTCTGCTGCTCTCTGCAAATATTTATGCTGCTAGCAAGGTTCAGTTAGATCATGCAAATACTGATATTTTTGATGAAGCCTCTTTACAAAATGGCGCAAAACTTTTTATGAACTATTGTTCAGGCTGTCATGCCATAAGTTTTATGCGCTATAACCGCATTGCTAAAGACCTTAATCTTACTGAAGAACAAGTTGCTACAAACCTAATGTTTGCTGGCAAAAAAGTAGGTGAGTCCGTCACAACGGCAATGCCAGAGGATGGAGCTTCAAAATGGTTTGGTGGAGTTCCTCCCGACCTCTCTTTGGTTGCAAGGTCAAAAGGAACTGATTGGATTTATACCTACCTTCGCAGCTTTTATACTGATGAGTCTAGGATATTTGGGGTAAACAATACGGTCCTTGTTAATGCCTCAATGCCTCATGTACTATGGCCACTTCAAGAAGGACAGTCTGAGGCTGGTTTCGATAATGATGTTAGAGATATCACTAACTTTCTAGATTATGTTGGTGAGCCTGCGAAACTAATTAGACTAACCCTTGGAAAATGGGTTTTACTTTTTTTAGGAATTCTCTTTATACTAACCTATATGCTTAAAAAAGAATATTGGAAAGATGTTAAGTATGGAGTTTGGCGCTCACGGGACTAGTCTCTGACAAATATCTTTTTTAATTGGCTTTTATTAATAGAAGAGCCTTATTTTTTTTTAATTTTTTTTTGGTAAATACTTATGCTAACTAAACCTAATCCAGCTTCAACTACACTTTACTCTGCATCTCAAGAGCTAGAGTCTCATGCAGTGCGCTTTATAATGGCTCACAAATCTATTGAAAGGGAAGTCTTAGAAGTAAAGCTAGACGAAATGCCAGAAGAAGTTTTAGAGCTTAATCCCTGTGAAACTCTTCCAACTCTTTTTGATAGGGGCATGGTCCTGTATGATCTTTCTGTAATTATGGAGTACTTAGATGAGCGCTTTCCTTTTCCTCCTTTACTCCCTGTGGATCCAATTGAAAAAGCTGCAAAAAGACTCTTGATCTATCGCTTTACAAGAGCTGAAGGCTGTTGGTATGAGTTAGTCGATACAATTCTTAACGGCAGCAAAAAGGAGTCTGATGCTGCCAGAAAAGCTCTTCACGGAAACCTTATAGAGCTCTTACCATTCTTTTCTCATAAGCCTTATTTCAATAGCGAATCGATGACTTTAGTTGATGTCTGTATTGCCCCAATTCTTTGGCGTTTAGACCTTTTAGGAATTTCGTTGGATCAAAAGGCAAAACCAATTACTGCTTATGCAAACAGACTTTTTGAAAAAGAAGGTTTTCATGAAAGTCTTACCTTTGCAGAAAAGGATTTTAACTAAGGATTAGCTTATGCCTGGAGTCATTCCTTATCTAATCCGTGCCTATTGTAGTTGGATTGAAGACTCTAACCTCACACCTTATTTGTTAGTAGATTGTTCGGTAGATGGTGTTTTTGTTCCTAAAGGCTTTATTAAGAAAGGCAAGATTGTACTCAATATAGGCACATCTGCAGCTTCTGACAAACAAATAACAAATGAACAAATTACTTTTAGAGCAAGGTTTAATGGTAAGTCTGAAAAAATTATAGTGCCTTGTCACGCAGTGCTGTCAATCTATGCACAAGAAAATGGGGAGGGCATGGTTTTTGCAAATAAGACTGAAGATGACGCCAAAAAACCAGGCTTAAAAATCCTAGAATAAACCCTCAATATCAGAATAAAAACGCCCCATCCTCTTTTTAGAAAATGAAATAACAGGAACATTTGTATATTTAATAAGGCCTTTTTTATTAGAAAGACTATTGGGTATTATTTCATTTAATATTACGCAAGAAACCTCAAGATTATTTTTCTTAGCGGCATCGATTGACATAAGTGCTTGGCTAATGGCCCCTAACTCATCACGTATTACAATTACAATTGGCACCTTAAGTTGTATGGCTAAATCTGAATTTAAAGCGCCATCTGCTATTGGTGAATATAGTCCTCCTGCTCCTTCGATTACAACAAAACTACCTTCAACACCAGTGTGGCATGCATCTGATAACTGGTCTAGACTAATTGGCGCCCCCACATCTAAGCTCGCGTCTTCTGGGCTCGCCTCGAGCTCAAAGCAAAAAGGGCATACTTTATTGAGTGGCTCCTGTTTAAAACAAGCATTATTAAGTGCTTCAGCATCTCTGGGTAAATAATTGCCATTAACTATTTGACAGTTTGTTTCAACAGGCTTTCGAGCCTTAACAGAGCGAGTCTTACTTAGGAACTTAATAATCTCAATACCAACAATTGTTTTTCCAACATTTGTATTACTGCCAGTAATAAACACTCCATTCATAACAATATTTTAGCCGAAGTTAATGGATGCAAAGTCATCATAAAAGTATAATGGCGACAATGCAAAAAAATCTTCATACAAGTTTTTGTGGAATGTCGCTAAACTCGCCTATAGTTTTGCTTTCTGGTTGTGTTGGTTTTGGTGAAGAATACACAAGAATTAAAGGCTTTTCTAACTCAGATATTGGGGCTGTTTGCCTTAAAGGAACAACCCTTGATGCCCGCTTAGGAAACAAACTCCATAGAATAGCTGAAACCCCCAATGGAATGCTTAATGCTATCGGCCTTCAAAACCCTGGAACACAAGCGGTAATTGAGGAGATTATGCCTGGTCTAGATAAAACTGAAACAAAGTTTATTATTAATATATCTGGCTCAAGCGTAGAGGAGTATGGGGAAATTGCCAGGCATTTTGATGATACTGATATCGACGCAATTGAAATTAATATTTCTTGCCCAAATGTAAAGGAGGGTGGCGTAGCATTTGGAAATGATCCAGAAATGTCTTTTAGAGTAGTTGAAATTTGCCGAAAAAACACCTCCAAGCCAATCATAACCAAACTCTCACCAAACCAAACTGATATTGCTCATAATGCTCTTCGCTGCATAGATGCTGGGAGTGATGGTCTTGCCGTTATAAATACCGTTATGGGTATGGCAATCGATATTAAAAGTAAAAAACCAATTATCGGAAACAATCGAGGAGGCTTGTCTGGGCCAGCAATAAAACCAATTGCTCTTCTGAAGGTTCATCAGGTTTATGAGGCAAGCAAGAAACACAATATTCCAATAATTGGCCAAGGTGGAATTATTAACTCAAAAGATGCAATCGAATTTATTATTGCCGGTGCTAATACGGTTGGTGTTGGAACTGCTTTGTTTTATGATCCCCTAGTTTGCAAAGAAATTAATAATGGTATCAGCCAATATCTAGATGATCATGGGTTGGAAAATGTAAGCTCTTTAGTTGGCTCTCTTAAACTTAATTAACTATTCTCAATAACTTAAATAATGCACGAATATAACGCCAAGAAAATAGAGAAAGATGCTCAAAATTATTGGGAGAAAAATGCTTCTTTCGTTGTTGTTGAAGATGCAACCAAAGAAAAGTACTATTGCCTTTCTATGTTGCCATATCCATCTGGCAAACTTCATATGGGACACGTAAGAAATTATAGTATTGGTGATGTCATTTCTAGATATCAGAAAATGCTTGGGAAAAATGTAATGCAACCAATTGGTTGGGATGCTTTTGGTCTGCCAGCTGAAAATGCAGCAATGCAAAACAAGGTTCCTCCTGCTCAATGGACTTATAAGAATATCGAGCATATGAAAACCCAGCTGGTTCAACTGGGTTTTGGATATGACTGGTCAAGGGAACTAGCAACATGTCATCCAAAATACTATCGCTGGGAGCAATGGTTTTTTATTAAGCTATTTGAAAAGGGCTTGGTTTATAAGAAAAAAGCAGTTGTTAACTGGGATCCTGTTGATCAAACTGTTCTTGCGAATGAACAAGTTATTGATGGTTGTGGCTGGCGCTCAGGTGTCCCCGTCGAGAAAAAAGAGATTTCACAATGGTATATGAAGATAACCGATTATGCTGATGAGCTACTTACTGATATTGAAAAACTAGAAGGCTGGCCAGAAGCAGTTAAGATGATGCAAACAAACTGGATTGGTAAATCTGTTGGAGTAGATATTGACTTCAAACTTTTAAACAATGAGGCTTTAACTGTTTACACTACCCGACCAGATACTCTTCTTGGGGTAACTTATCTTGCCATTGCCTCAGAACACCCACTTGCGATTCAAGCTAGCAAAAAAAATGACAAGATTAAGGCTTTCTTAGATGAATGTAAAAAGATGGAAACATCTGAGGCGGCGATGGAAACTATGGAAAAAAAGGGTGTTAATTCTGGTTTGGTTTGTACCCATCCAATAACTGGTGATGATGTTCCTATTTGGATTGCAAATTTTGTACTTATGGGTTATGGAACTGGAGCAGTAATGAGCGTACCAGCTCATGATCAAAGGGACTATGAGTTTGCAAAAAAATATGAAATTCCAGTTTATGAGGTTATAAAACCAGTAACTGGTGAGGCCGACATAACAAAAAATGCATTCGTTGAAAAAGGTCTTCTTGTAAACTCTGGAGAGTTTAATGGCATGGACTTTAGTAAGGCTTTTAGTGCTATAAGCACCAAACTTGCTGAAAAAGGTCTTGGTAAACTAAAAACTAACTACCGCTTACGTGACTGGGGAGTTTCAAGACAGAGATACTGGGGCTGTCCAATACCAATAATCAACTGTCCATCATGTGGCTCTGTAGCATCAAGCACTGCCGATTTACCAATAAAACTTCCTGAAAATATTACAATTGATGGTGTTGGCTCTCCCCTAGAGAAGGTCCCTGAATTCTGTAAAACGACATGCCCCAAATGTGGCCTGCCTGCTAAGAGAGAAACTGATACCTTAGATACTTTTTTTGAATCTTCGTGGTACTACGCAAGATATGCTTGTGTTGATCAAGACCAAAGCATCTTAGATGAGAGGGCAAATTATTGGCTGCCTGTTGATCAATATATAGGAGGAATTGAACATGCCATTCTGCACCTTTTATACTCAAGATTCTTTACTAAACTCCTAAGAGACGCTGGAATAGTTTCAAGCAGTGAGCCTTTTACAAACCTTCTTACTCAGGGAATGGTCTTAAAAGATGGTGCAAAAATGAGTAAATCAAAAGGTAATACGGTCGATCCACAAGATATGATTGAAAAGTATGGGGCTGATACAGCTCGTTTGTTTATATTATTTGCTGCCCCACCAACCCAAGATCTAGAATGGTCAGACTCTGGAATTGAAGGTGCCCATAGATTTATAAGTAAATTTTATCGTCTTGTCATCAGCTTTATTGAAAAAAAGGATGCTGCAATAAGTTATAAGCTTGAAGCCTCTTCTTTAAACGAAGAACAAAAAGATATGAGACAAAAAACACATCAAGCACTTAAGAAAGTTGGCGATGACTTTGGTAGAAGACACTCTTTTAATACAGCAATCGCCACTATGATGGAACTCAACAATACTCTTTCCAAATTTAATGATAAGTCAAACCAGGGTATTGCTATTATGCAAGAATCTATTGAGATTATGGTGAAATCACTTAGTCCTGTTATCCCTCACCTATGTCACCATTTATGGTTTTTACTTGGAGGGACAGATGCTATTGTTAATGAGCTTTGGCCAACAGTTGATGAGTCGGCACTTATCCAAGATAGCGTTCAAATTATTGTTCAGGTAAATGGAAAGCTTAGGGCAAAAATAATGTCTCCACTAAATTCATCACAAGAACATGTTGAGAGTTTAGTTTTTTCTAATGAATCGATAACGAGATTTACCAATGGAAAAGAAATAGTGCGAGTTATTATGGTTCCTAACAAATTAGTTAATGTAGTTATAAAATAACTACTTAAATGAAGTCGCTGGTGGTTTAAATCCTAGAAATCTAAATTATCGACCTTTAGCGCATTATTTTCAATAAAGTTTCTCCTTGGCTCAACCTCGTCACCCATTAGTGTTGAGAAAACATCATTAGAAGCGATCGCATCCTCAATCTTAACTCGTAGCATAGTTCGTGTTTCTGGATTCATGGTTGTATCCCATAATTGGTCTGGATTCATTTCACCAAGGCCCTTATAACGCTGGAAACCCTGTCCTTTTTTCGCCTCAACAAGCAGAAAGTCTAATACAGAAGAAAAACTATTAGCTTTTTGGTCTTTAGCACCCTTTTGCACATATGAGTCATCACCAAACATTCCCTCTACTTCATCAGAGTAGGTCTCAATCTTTTTATAGTCTGCTGAATTAAAAAAGCCTTCATCTAAACAAACACTAACAACCTCAACCCCATATGTTTTCATAACGTAGTAGACCGCGCCATTTTTAAACTCAACACTATGTGTTTCTGACATAGATCTTATTCCATTCATTTTTTCTTGAAGATTCAAGCACCATTCAACCATTTTTTTTGCATCCTTAATTTCTACCTTTGGAAGGCCAAGAGTCGCCTGAATCAATATTTCGTTATATTTTTTTCCAAGTTTCTCAATGATATTCATTGTTTTTTGGTGTGAAGAGACTATTTTCTCTAGGGCTGCCCCTTCTATTGCTGGAGCATCTTTGCTTACAAATAAACTTGCATCATGAATTGCCTCTTGTAAAAGATATTCATTAAGCTCAGTATCGTCTTTAAGATAACGCTCTTGTTTTCCTTTCTTAATTTTGTATAGTGGTGGTTGTGCAATGAAAAGATAGCCGTTCTCAACAAGTTCAGGAAAGTGACGATAAAAAAATGTTAGTAATAAGGTTCTAATATGGGCACCGTCAACATCAGCATCAGTCATGATAACAATTTTATGATATCTAAGTTTTTCAATGTCATACTCTTCCTTTCCAATTCCACACCCAAGGGCAGTAATAAGAGTCCCCACCTCTTGTGATGAAAGAATTTTCTCAAAACGTGCTTTTTCAACATTTAATATCTTTCCTTTAAGAGGTAAGATCGCTTGTGTCCTCCTGTCTCTTCCTTGTTTTGCTGAGCCTCCAGCAGAGTCACCCTCTACCAAGAAAATTTCTGATTCTGCTGGGTCTTTAGTCTGACAATCACTTAGCTTCCCAGGGAGCCCTGCAATATCAAGAGCGCCTTTTCTACGTGTCATTTCACGAGCCTTTCTCGCAGCATCTCTTGCTCTAGAAGCTTCAAATATTTTACTAATTATAATTTTTGCTTCTGCTGGGTTTTCTAACAAATACTCACCAAGTTTTTCATTAACAGAAGACTCAACTGGGGCCCTTACTTCGGAAGAGACAAGCTTGTCTTTAGTTTGTGATGAAAACTTCGGATCAGGAACCTTAATTGAGAGAATTGCAGTTAAGCCTTCCCTTGTATCCTCACCAGTTATTGCAGCCTTCTCTTTTTTAGCTAGGCCAGACGCATCAATAAAGTTATTTAGTGTTCGAGTTAATGCAGCCCTTAAACCAGCTAGGTGGGCCCCTCCATCTCTTTGTGGAATATTATTTGTAAAACAATAAACGCTTTCTTGATAAGAGTCACTCCACTGTAAAGCCACATCAACAACAATATCGTCTTTTTCTGATGACATCGTAATTATGTCATTATGGATTGGATTTTTAGATTTGTTTAAATGTTCTACAAAAGCTGATATGCCACCTTCATAAACAAAAACATCTTTTTTGTCTGAGCGCAGATCATTTATTTCTATGTGAACCCCTGAATTTAAAAAAGAAAGCTCGCGTAAACGATTTGAAAGAGTCTCAAATTTATATACTGTTTCAGTAAATATTTCAGGGCTTGGTTTAAAATGAATTGTCGTTCCTGTTTTATCGGTTTTTCCAGTTGCTTTGATCTCTGCTACTGGGACGCCAAGAACATAATTTTGTTCATAAATCTCTCCAGACCTATGAATTTCAAGATGAAGGGATTCAGATAAAGCATTAACAACAGAAACACCAACACCGTGTAAGCCTCCAGAAACCTTATATGAATTATCATCAAACTTTCCACCAGCATGGAGAACTGTCATGATAACTTCGGCAGCAGAAATTTTTTCTTCTGGGTGAAGGTCTACGGGTATTCCTCTTCCGTCGTCGGTGACAGATATAGAATCATTCTCATGGATTACAACTTCTATTTTAGAACAGTGTCCTGCAAGTGCTTCGTCTATAGAGTTATCAACAACCTCAAATACCATGTGGTGTAAACCTGTGCCATCATCTGTGTCACCAATATACATTCCAGGGCGCTTTCTAACAGCGTCTAGCCCTTTTAAAACCTTAATATTGGAAGCTTGGTATTCTTCAGCCATAATGACCCCCTATAAATAAAATTATTATACCATGAATGGGCACTTTTCAGCCTACTGATAGGTTGGTATTTTTGTGTTTTCTTACAGTACTTTCTTTCAAAAAGATCAGTGTTCCTTTCTTGTTATATGGCCATTATTTATTTCAAAAGTTGTTGCGTTTTTTTCATCAATAGAAATTAAAGTATTACCAATATCTGTTATAAATATTTGAACATCTAGGCCAACAAAAAAGTCGATAAGCAGATTAATTTTTTTTTGATCAAGCTCTGATGAAATGTCATCAATTAAAATAATTGGACTGTTGTTTTGTTCAACCAAAATTAAAACTTGGAGTATCCAGAAAACTATTGAAGCCGTTTTTTGCTCACCTCTTGAAAGAAAAACTTCGTCTTGTTTATTTAAAGAAAAATCTATGCTGGCCTTGTGAGGCCCATGGCTTAAATATTTTGTCTTAATATATAACGCTTTATTATTAACAAGATGATCATAAACCTTTTCTTTTTCAAGGCCATCTAAATCTTTTGTCCATCCTGACTGAAGCCTTAATTCAAATCTACTGTTTAAGTCCAGAAGCCCACTTAGTTTTTTAAAATGGTTACTGTCGAGAATTTTTATAAGCTTATCAATATATTTTTTTCTTGCTATCGATATTTCAACAGACAGTGGTGCAATCTGTGCAAACCAGTCTTCCAGGGCACTAATATTTTTTGAAAGCAAAATGTTTATATTTTTAAGGCCCTTGTTGTAGTCCCTATAAGTTTTTGAAATTTCAGTTTTTTCGTGATAAACACCCCAGTCTAGATAAGATCTCTTCAGCTTCGGGGTTCCACCAACTACAAAACCCCTATCTGGGGATATAATTTGAATTGGAAGGTGTTGAGTGAGCTTGCTATTTGTCGCAATTTTTTGATCATCTATTAATATAGAATTTGTAGTTTTTGATTTTTTAAGCACAACCTTTAAGCTGTCAACAAATGCACTTATTTGAATAAAATCTTCATTAAACGGAATCAACTCCCTTGTGTTTTTGGTTTTGAAAGACCTATTGTGGCTTAAATAATAAATTGACTCTATTAAATTTGTTTTGCCCTGTCCATTTTCACCAAGAAATAGATTTATCTTTTTATTGGGCTCAAGGTACTGATCGTTTAAATTTCTGAATCGTAAAATATGTAGCTTTTCAATGCTCGCCATTAGAATGCGAACGTTATATTTTCATTGGCATAATTATATATTGATAACTTTCATCATCAGTAGCACTAATAAGGCAAGACTTGTTTTCTCCGCCAGGTATCACCATATTAATTTCCCTGGTTGTTAATTTTTCTAAGACTGAAATGAGGTAGTGAATATTAAAGGCTATTTCTAACTCTTTTTCTTGTTTGGTAACCTCAAGTTGCGTTTCAGCCCTTCCTCTTTCTGAGTGTGAGAAAATACTTAATTTGTCGTCTCTAAAAACAAGTTTAACGCCCTTTGTTCTTTCGTCTACAAATATAGACGCCTGTTGAAGGCTTGAGAGAAAATCGGTCCTATTAATAACAATAGTATTGCTAAAGTCGGTAGGCATCACTTGTTTGTAGTTTGGAAAATTACCATCAATTAACCGGCTAATTATTTTAGTATCTACGTCAATAAGTGAAAAGTAATTATCGGATAAATGTATTTCAGCATTACTTTGAGAGCTTTTGTTAAGAAGTTTTGTTAACTCTAAAACAGCTTTTCTAGGAAGAATTACAGTTTTTCTTTCCTCTAAATTATTATCTTGTTTAACCTCTCCAATAGATAATCGGTGTCCATCAGTTGCAACAACTGTTAATGAATTTTGATCAAGCTCAAAAAATAAACCGTTTAAGTATGCCCTGATATCTTGGTTGCCCATAGAAAAACTTGTATTTTCAATTAGCTCTTTGAGCAGTTCTTGTTTTATGTTTATCACACTTGTATTCTGAGTCTTTGGAAGTGCAGGAAAGTCTAGATGATCAAATGTATTTAGTTCAAATGTATTCTTATTGGCATTTAGGTATATTTTCTTTTCTTCAATCTTGAACTTAATTAAAGTTTTTTCTGGCAGTTTTCTTACTATGTCAATTAAATCTTTTGCATATATTGTAAAGGTAACTTCGCTATCACTTTTAATCTTGCTTGAAGCGCTTATTTCTAGCTCCATATCTGTTGTAGTAAGCGTTAGTTTCTTTTCTTTTAGTTGAATTAAAACATGAGATAGAATTGGTAACGTTTGTTTTTTTTCGACAACACCAATCACTGTTTGTAATGGATCTAAAAGTTCTTCTACACTTAGTTCGGTATTCATATGCTTTCTTTAATTAATTATTATTATTATTAGTATGGCCTATTTCCGTCAACTATTCTCTATTTCTTAACAATATCAATAACTTATTATGTTTATATCTTGTTAGTATGCTATTTTAATTTCTTTAATAAGTTTTATTATTGTTCTAATTATAAGATGTTTTTAATGTTACTAACACCTCAACTTTTAACACGATGTTTATATGTTAGTTATTTTAATTTTTATGTTTTCAACATCGTTTCTTATTTCTTCATTTGTTTCCATAAGTTTATTAAGTTTCTCACAAGAATAAAGCACTGTGGAGTGATCTCTGTTTCCAAAGTTTTGGCCAATTTTTGCTAATGAAAGGGACGTAAGGCTGTGGCTTAAATACATTGCCATTTGTCTTGCTTTAACTAGGTGTTGTTTTCTGGAGTTAGAAACCAGATCTGAAACAGTAATACCATAATATTTACTTACAGTTTTCTGTACCTCATTTATCTCAATAAAAAGTTTTTTTGGTTTAATAAGATCTCCAAGCGCACCTTCAATGACATCTTTTGTTATAAAAGAGTGGTCAATCTTTGAGAAATCAACAAATGCCTTAAGTTTTAAAAGGGCTCCCTCTAGATCACGAACATTCGATACTACGTGGCTTGCAATAAAAAGCGCCATGTCTTCACTTAAATCAAGTGAAATTTTTGAGTTTTGAGATTTTTTTAAAAGTATAGCTGCACGCATCTCCAATTCGGGTGGAGAAAGCTGTAAATTAAGTCCTTGTGAAAATCTAGTTTTAAGCCTATTTTCTAGGTCTTTTATATTTTTTGGTGGCTGGTCACAAGTGAAAATAATTTGTTTTTTTGTGCTAAACAAAAAATTAAAAATATGAAAAAATTCTTCCTGAGACTTGTCTTTCCCTGCAATTAAATGAATGTCATCAACTAACAATAAGTCTGCTGATTGATAAAAAAACTTAACACTTTCAATTGTATTATGTCTTAAGCTACTTGTAATATTTCTTACAAAGTCCATTAAAGGTACGTAGAGTATCTTTGCTTTTGGATTTTTCTTCAAAGCAAGGTGTCCTGCAGCTTGCATTAGGTGAGTTTTACCAAGACCAGATTCTCCATAAATAATAAAAGGGTTGTAAGGAGAGGCGCCTATTTTCTCTGCAATTTGCCTGCTGGCTAGAGCTGCCACTTGGTTTGCATTTCCTAGAACTAGGTTGTCAAATGTATACTCCGGAAATAAGGGAGTTGTTTGCTGTTTTTTTAAATCGACAGGTTTTTTGGTTTTGTCTTCAACACCAAAACTAACTTTAAGTTTTTTGTCAAAATCTGCAACGGCAAGAAGAACTGCAGACTCAATATTTTTATGATTATTAATATACTTAAGAGCTGATGCGCTCGGGGCAAAAAGATGAAGTGTTTCATTCCTTTCAACAGCCTTTAAGGGCTTTATCCAGACGCTGTACTCTCCTAGAGGAAGAGAGTTCTTAAGGGATTCTAAGCTACGCGCCCAGGTTTCAGACATACTAGTAAACACTAAAAATATAAATAATATAGTAATGATACATGCATATTACCAAGAGGTGTTTAAAGCATTTTGGAGAAAACAATATAAAATCCACTCAGGGAATTCAGGTTCTTTTAGAGGTTGCCAAACTATATAATTCATTTAAATTATTACGGAAAAAAAGGAAGCTGAGTAATGGAAAAATCTCCTTATGATATTTTATTTGAGCCAGTAAAAATCGGGCCTGTTGTTACAAAGAACCGTTTTTACCAAGTCCCACATTGTTGTGGAATGGGCCACTTGAGACCCCAAGCTCATGCAGCAATGCGAGGCGTTAAGGCAAAAGGAGGATGGGGTGTTGTCTCTACTGAGGAGGCAGAAATTCATCCTAGTTCTGATTTAGCACCATATGTTGAACAGAGGATTTGGGACAAAAGAGATATCCCAGCACTTCGATTAATGACAGAGGCTGTTCATGAACATGGAGCTTTGGCCGCAATTGAGTTAACGCATAGTGGACATAATGCTATAAATCTTTACTCAAGAATTCCAACGATGTCTGCAGTCGATCACCCAATTAATTTTCTGTATCCAAAACAAGCAAGAAAAATGAGCAAAAAAGATATTGCTAACTTTAGAATGTGGCATCGAAATGCGGCGCTTAATGCAAAAGAGGCGGGCTTTGACATTGTTTATGTTTATGCTGGACATGGAATGTCAGTTGCACAACAATTTATTCTACCAAATATGAATACACGTTCTGATGAATATGGAGGTAGCCTGGAGAATCGTATCCGATTGACAAGAGAGCTTCTTGAAGAAACTGTAGAAGCTATTGGAGACAGTTGTGGCGTTGCTTTTCGTTTTGCAGTTGATGAGTTAAAGGGTAAGGATGGTATGCAATTCCAGGAAGAAGGAAAGGCTGTCGTTGAGCTTCTTGCTGAACACCCTGATTTATGGGATGTTAATGTTTCAGATTGGGCAAATGATTCAAAAACATCAAGGTTTGAGCCAAATGAAGGCTATCAATTGCCTTATGTTGAGTTCGTAAAGGGCTTAACCTCTAAGCCAGTTGTTGGGGTGGGCAGACTCACCTCTCCAGACTTAATGGCCTCTCTTGTAAAAAAAGGAACGTTAGACCTTATTGGCGCTGCAAGACCCTCAATAGCAGACCCCTATCTTCCAAACAAAATTAAAAATGCACAAATTGACCAAATAAAGGAGTGTATAGGTTGTAATATTTGTGTATCGAGTGATAATTTTTCCGTTCCAATTCGATGTACTCAAAACCCAACTATGGGAGAAGAATGGAGGAGAGGTTGGGATCCAGAAACAACAAAACCAAAGATAAGCGAACAACAAGCTTTAGTAATTGGTTCTGGACCAGCAGGCCTAGAATGCAGCGTGCAGCTAGCTCGACGCGGTTATCAAGTAATCCTAGCAGAGTCTAAAAAGCAGCTTGGTGGGAGAGTTCTTTTTGAGTCTAGCCTTAAAGGGTTGTCTGCATGGAAGCGGGTTGTTGATAACAGACTTTATGAAATACAACAAAATAATAATATAGAACTTTATAAAGATAGCGAGCTTTCCCTTGCCCATATAAACGAGCTCGGAATTGAAAATATATTTTTAGCAACTGGCTCAAGCTGGCGGACTGATGGTGTTGGAAGAAGCACCAGAGCCCCAATTAATGGGCTTGATAAAATTAATGTTTTGTCACCAGATGATGCTATCAAAGACATTGATGCGCTTAAGGGGCCAATTGTTATTTATGATGATGAGCAAGGATACCTGGCTGGAGTTGTTGCTGACCATTTAAGTGCAGAAGGGGTAAAAGTCAACTTTGTTACTCCTGCCAGTATGGTTTCGCCGTGGACAGACTCCACCCTTGAGCAAGCAAGAGTTCAAAGAGCACTTTTGACACAAGGTGTTGAAGTAATTTGTAATAAAAGTATTGTAGGTGGAGAAGGCTATAACCTTATTGCCCAATGTGTTTTTACTGGAAGCAAAACAACTATTGCTTGTAAAACCATCATTATGGTTACAGAGAGAATTCCTAATTGTGGTTTGTATGATAAATTGATCGAGCAAGAAGAAGCGCTTGGTGAAAATTCAAAAAAACACATAAAATTAATTGGTGATGCAGAGGCGCCTGGACTTATTGCTGACGCTATTTTTTCTGGCCACCTTGCTGCAGAAAATTTTGAAGCACCTGCTGAGGAAATAGAGAAAGCTATATATATGCGTGAAATGCCAAGTCTTAAATAATTCTCGCATAAGAAAGCGCTAGAAAGGCCTCTGCAAATTGATTTTATGTTTATTTTAGAGTATCATTGCCCTCTTTTTGGTAAGTGTAAAAAGGATGCGTAAAACGATTGTAGCAGGCAACTGGAAAATGAATGCAAGCAAAGACTCAGTTGATAATCTAATAAAGGATCTTTTGACTGGGATGGATGGCATTACTAGTGAAGTCTTGGTCTGTGCGCCTTTTCCATATTTAGCCCAGGTTGAGCTTTTGATTCAAGGAAGCAAGGTTATGTTAGGAGCACAAAACCTTAATACAAATGCATCTGGAGCATATACTGGCGAGGTTAGTGCAGATATGATCAAAGACTTCGGAGCTCGACATGTTATAGTTGGCCATTCAGAAAGACGAAGCCTATATGGTGAGACAAGCGCCATGGTTGCTGAAAAAACTAAGGCAGCACTTAATGCGGGTTTGACACCACTCTTATGCATTGGTGAGTCCATTGAACAAAGAGATTCTGGTAATACAGAAGCGGTTATCGAAAAACAGTTGAGCGCAGTAATTGAGTTAGTTGGCATAGAGGCTTTCAACCAAATTATTATTGCATATGAGCCAGTATGGGCAATTGGAACAGGTGTGACGGCCACTCCAGAACAAGCTCAAGAGGCTCATTTATTTATCCGAAGCTTATTAGCAAAGAATGACGAAAGTGTCGCACAAAAAACACCAATACTTTATGGCGGCAGCATGAATGCTAGCAATGCTAGTGAGTTAATCTCTTGTGCTGACATTGATGGTGGACTGATTGGCGGCGCTGCTCTTAAGGCAGAAGACTTTTTACAAATTTGTAAGGTAGGTTAATATGACGTTTCAAATAATTTTAGTAATTCATGTTTTAATAGCTCTAGGTTTGGTTGGCTTGATTTTGATCCAACATGGTAAGGGAGCGGATGCAGGAGCGGCCTTTGGTTCTGGCGCAGCGGGCTCTGTCTTTGGTGCACGAGGTGCGCACTCTTTTTTATACAAACTAACAGCGGCTTTGGCCATAGCTTTTTTTGTAACCAGTATTAGTCTTGCTTATTTTGCAACCAGTGAGAGAGCTGCTTCAGATCCTGGGCAAAGCATTATGACACAAGAGCTTCCAAATGATGAGGGCCTAGGTTCAGATTCAAGCGAAATACCTAGTAGTTAAGAAAAAAGCCGTCGTGGTGAAATTGGTAGACACGCAGCCTTGAGGGGGCTGTAGCGCAAGCTGTGACGGTTCGACTCCGTCCGACGGCACCAAATTAATATATCTTGCTCTGCTGGTGTTGTACAATCGACACAGTTTCTTTGAGCTAACCTAATGAATCTTTCTAATAAAACTGTACTAAAAGGAATTGGTCTTATGCTTCTGGCAATGAGTACTGTGCCTTTTTTAGATATTTTTGCCAAACTTTTGAGCGAAGATTATTCAGTTATGCAGGTTACATGGACAAGATTTTTCTTCCATGCATTTTGGCTGCTTCCAATAATTTTTTGGCAGAAGGTTAGCATCAAAACCCTGCCAGAAAATCTTGGTCTCCAGTTTTTAAGAGGGGTAATGTTGACAATGGCAACACTATTCTTTTTTGCTGCAATTAAAGACAATCCTATTCCTAATGCACTAACACTTCTTTTTATTTCTCCATTTATTGTCGCTATTCTTTCACCATTTATATTGGGCGAGCGCTTTGACTTTTATATAGGAATCGGTGTTGTTATTGGATTTATGGGGGTTATAGTTGTGCTGCAACCAAACAGTGATGAGTTTCAGCCTAGTTTACTATTTGCTATTGTTGCAGGCGTCTGCTACGGGCTTTATATAATCCTTACAAAAAAGTTGTCATTTCGGGCGCCACCAGTACTTACGCTGTTTTACTCTGCAATGGTGGGCCTTCTTATATTGACGCCCCTAGTAATTCCATCATGGAAGGCGCCAGACCTAAGTGGAGTTTTGTTGGGGGCTGCAATGGGGTTTTCTGCAGCAGCGTCTCATTTTATGATAATTAAAGCTTTTGAATTTGCTAGTGCTTCTGAGCTTAGCCCATTTAATTATTTTGAAATTGTGGGAGCTATCTTATTAAGTTATTTGGTATTTGGTTTTATTCCAAACTTTCAAGCAATACTTGGCCTGGTTATTATTATTGGAAGTGGTCTTTACGTTTCTTGGAGAGTTATGAAAAAAAATCAAGACCAAGACAACCACCAAGACAATATTATAGAGCCATTGTAATTTTATTTAATCTAGCCATTTCTAGGTTTATAAACTCAAGAAAGCCATTATTTTTTTGGTGGATTTTTACGTGAAAAAAACTGATTAATTACCATATAATAATTTGGCTTTAATTTCATTATTAAAGCCCATATATACTCTTCAAATTATAAATAAAAATTTTAAAATGAACTGGCGAATTAAAGCAGAAACTAAAATTGAGTCCTTCTCAGATTGGCTCTTTGAAAACTCAAATAAAACAATTCTTGTTGTCATTCTTTTTGTAATTGCGATTGGATCGCAGCTTCCCTTTCTTAAGATAGATACAACTACAGAAGGCTTCTTACATAAGACAGACCCAATGCGAGTCGAATATGACTTGTTTAGGGATCAGTTTGGCAGGGATGAGAAGCTAATGATAGCAGTCAAAACTAAGAATATTTTTGATAAAGGATTTCTTAAAAAGCTTGATAGTTTTCATAGCACCCTAGAGAACGAACTTCCTAATATTAAAGGGGTTGATTCTTTAATAAATGCCAGAAATACATATGGGGTTGAGGGAGAGCTCATTGTTGAGCCCTTGATCATTAGTCTGCCTGAAACTGATGAAGAGTTATCGCAACTTAAAAAAACAGTCTCTAATAACAGTCTTTATGAAAACTCTTTGTATAGTGAAGATTTCACAATGACCACTGTCACTATTGATACACAGACCTATTCAAATGTAATTCTAAACAGTGAGCCAATTAGTCTTGGTTTTGATGATGGCCTAGAGTTTGATGATGGCCTAGAGTTTGATGATGGCCTAGAGTTTGATGATAATTCGGAAGGCGGTCAGCGAGTGTATCTAACTGATGCTGAAAATGACGAAATAATTCTAAAAACACAACAAATAATGGAGCGTTTTGATAGTGATGACTTCGAAATATATTTGTCAGGTTCTGCCGCTATAGCTGGGATTTTTAAGCAAGCACTATTGAATGACTCTGTAGTTTTTATCAGCCTAATGATGGTAGTTATTATGGTTGTTTTATTCGCCCTATTTAGAAGAGTATCAGGTGTAATATTGCCCCTAACCTGCGTGTTTTTGACTTTGCTGACGACAGTTTCTATGATGTCTATTTTTTCTGCACCCTTTACCATGGCAACTCAAATTATGCCAACATTTTTATTGGCTGTTGTAACCAGTGCATCGATACATTTATTAGCGGTTTTTTATAAAGACTTTTCTAAAACAAAAGATAAAAAAAGCTCATTAAGATACGCAATGGGACATTCTGGTTTAGCAATCATCATGACCTCTCTTACAACAGCTGTTGGGCTTTGGTCGTTTTCATTTTCTGGCGTAGCGCCAGTTGCTGATCTTGGTATTTTTGCAAGTAGTGGGGTAATGATTGGCTTGCTATTTACCCTTGTTCTTCTTCCAGCACTTATTTCATCAACAAACTTTGCTCACATAAAGAAAAAGAAAGATGTTGAGGGATACACCTTAATGGACAGGTCTTTACTGGGCATAAGTCGTGTTGCTACTGGTCGACCAAAGACCATAGTGGCAATTAGCTCAGTATTAATAATCTGTGCGGCAATAGTTGCAAGCCAGATAAAGTTTTCTCACTTCCCCCTTGAATGGCTTCCTGAAGATAACTTTGCAAGAATTGCAACAGAAGCAGTTGACGAAAACCTCAAGGGATCACTTACCCTGGAAGTAATTGTTGATACAGGCAAAATAAATGGATTATATAATCCTGAGCTTTTGAGAGTTATTGAAGATGTATCTGAAAATATAAATACAGTAAGTACTGGCAATATGTTTGTTGGAAAGGTCTTCAGTTACATTGATGTTATTAAAGAGACAAACAGGGCTTTAAATGAAAATCAAGAGGCTTTCTATGTCATTCCAGACGACCCAGACCTTATTGCTCAGGAATTTCTACTGTTTGAGAGTAGTGGTAATAATGATCTTGCTAGCTTAGTTGATGCCAACTACTCTAAAGCACGACTAACCTTGAAAACGCCATTTATAGATGCCCTTGAAGCTAATATTTTTATAGATGATGCACAAATATACCTTGATCAAAAGTTTGGAAATCTTGCTCAAGTTTCTTTCACTGGTATTGGAACTCTTATGACTGTGACCTTTGAGGAGGCAATATACAGCAGTGCAACAAGCTATGTGCTGGCATTTTCACTTATTACAGTTCTGATGGTGTTATTAATTGGCAATTTGAAAATTGGCCTTATAAGTATGATTCCAAACCTATTGCCAATTATTTTTCTATCAACAATCATGGTTATCTTTAAGATGCCACTGGACATGTTTACTCTTTTAATTGGGGCAATTGCGCTAGGACTAGCTGTTGATGATACGGTGCATTTTATGCATAATTTTAGAAGATATGAGCTGCAGTTTAACGATGTTGATAAAGCCGTAAGACTTACTCTAATGGGAACAGGAAGGGCAATTACACTTACATCAATCGTGCTTGCACTTGGATTTCTTGTGCTTACTTTCTCAGAGATGAATAATATGTTTGATTTTGGCGTGTTAACTGCTAGCGCAATTTTGGTTGCTCTCTTGGCTGATTTTTTCCTTATGCCTGCAATAATGAAGCTTATTATTAAGGAAAAAGAAAGCACCTAGCTATGACTCTGTGAAGTGCTTCTTACTAAGAAGTAATAGCTGTAAAAGAAGCTTTCCTTTCTATTTAACAATATTTTTGCTTCAATTACAGTACAAAGAGAAAAATCAAATAAAAGTAAAAAAAATTACATATTTTTCTTTGATGACTTTGCTTCGAACTCACGAGTCAGAATTAGCGTTTGAGCAAGATTCAATAAGTTAGAAAACTCAGGGTTTACAAGAAGTGCATTACAATAGTTGCTCCAAGATTCCAACATTGGTTTGGTTGGACGAAAGTCATTTCGACGGCGATCACTTATACTAGAAACTTCTTCAAGATAACCAAGACTTAATGCTTCATATACTGTTGAATTTACTGTTGGACGGCTAAATTCAGATACTTTTAAGAGGTCTGATATTGTAAAGCTACCTTTAGAAAAATAAAAATTCATCATGTAACGACGAAGCTCAAATGCAGTGAAGCTAGTATTGAAGAATCTGCGTACTTGGCCTGGTCCATGTTCACGCCTATACAATTGTCTAGAGCTTTCATAAGAAGCCTGCGCTGAGCAGAAGTGGTCGAATATTTCTTCAGATTTAGACATAAGAAGCCTCAATATTATATAAAAATAATTACATTTTATTATTAAAACGTGTATAAAACGTTCTTAATACTTATTATAAGAGTTAAAAAATATATATGACGATCTTTCATAAATTCCAATTTGGTAGAGGCTCATTCGAATGTTAAGTTTGCCAGAGCTAGAGTACTTTTCATACAAGGATGGTCGACTTGCATATCGTGAAAAAGGGGTTGGCCCTGCTTTATTTTTGCTGCATGGCATGAATGGTAGTAGCAAGAGTTGGACTTATTTGTTTCAGTCCCTAGCAACTTCTTTCCGTGTTGTTGCATGGGATGCACCAAGTTTTGGCGCATCTAATACTTTTGGCGACAGCATAGAAGATTATAAAAATGCAGCTAAAGCTCTGATGAACAATCTAGAGCTCAGAGATGTAGTAGTAGTAGGCCATTCAATGGGTGGTGTGGTAGCTTTAAACTTAGCCGCAGATCAAGATGCTTTAATTGCTGGTCTAATTCTTTCTTCAACCCATCTTGGATTTGGACAACCTAAAGGTAATCCACTTATTCCGCGTTACGCTCATCGTATTGAACGTATGAACTCAGTGGGCGTGGATATCGACTATGGCATCAATCGTGCAAAGGGCATGACTCCTCAAGATACATCTGATAACGTTATCCATTTTCTGGCTGAAATTGCCATGGGCTCAAGGATTGAAGGGGCCCGTGATGGAGGTCGAATGAGCCAAGAGACTAACAATGCGGATATTTGCTCGCAAGTAAGTGTCCCAGTTCTTATCTTGTCAGGTGAAAAAGATACTGTCATCTCAAATGAAATGCATATGGATCTTGTTGCTGCTCTGCCCGAAGCTAAGCAACACGTATTCCCCAACACTGGCCACGCCTCATACGCAGAATATCCTGACCTCTTCAATGATCATGTCAAAGATTTCGCAATGAAAGTCTGGCCTGGTGATAGAAGCAAAACAATCAAAAAATCTATAAAAGGAGTAAGACTATGAAAATTATAAGGAGTAAAACTATGAAAATATCGATATTAAAGCCTATTTTTATGACTATCTTGGCTTGTAGTTTTGGATTTTGGGGGAGTTCCGCCTCTGCAGAAAATCTCAAAGTAGCACTTGCAGCTGAACCTACATCTATGGACCCACATTATCAGAACCTGACAATAAATAACTCATTTGCCACACAGGTCTATAACGCTCTAGTCCTACAGGACGTTAACCAGAATTTGATCCCTGGCCTTGCGACATCTTGGGAGCCAATTGACAGTAATACTTGGGAGTTCAAGCTGCGTGCTGGTGTAAAGTTTCACAATGGTTCGACATTTAGCGCTGAAGACGTTGTGGCATCAATGCAACGTGCGGCAAATGTGCCTAATAGCCCATCCAGTTTTGCGACCTTTATCAAAGGCAAGAGCTTTGAAGTTGTTGATGACTTGACCTTGCATATCTCGACTGAGAAACCTAACCCCTTCATACCGAATGACATGTCGCGAGTTTCTATTATTGACTCAGCTTTTGTAGATGCAACTACCGAAGATTTCAATACTGGCGTTGCTTCTTTTGGAACAGGACCATTCACTCTTACCAAATGGCTGCCGGGAGACTTGCTCGAGATTAAGCGTAATGATAGCTATTGGGGTAATGCAGTGGAATGGGATAATATCATCATTCGTACTATCGGCGATGGAACAACTCGGACAGCGGCGCTTATAACAGGAGATGTAGATTTTATTGAGCGAGTATCGCCATCTGATCTACCAAACCTAGAAAGCCGGGAGGGAATTTCAGTCTTTAAATCAGTTTCTAACCGTCTGCTGTATTTAACGCTTCATATGACTGATAATCCTATTAAACCTTTTGTTACAGATAACAATGGAAACCCGATTACCTCACCTTTCCAGGATATTAACATGCGCAAAGCGGTATCACTGGCGATAAATCGACAGGCTATCGCAGACCGTGTAATGGATGGGCTGTCCTCACCAGCAGGTCAGTTTTCGCCAGAAGGTTACATTGGATATTCTAATAATTTACAAGCGGATGCCTATGATCCGGAACGCGCAAAAGAGTTAATAGCTGCAGCAGGCTATGCGGATGGTTTTAAATTGACTATTCATGGCCCAGCTGGTCGCTATACAAACGATACACGCATACTAGAAGCCATCGCGCAGATGCTATCGCGTGTTGGTATCGATACGAGTGTAGAGACTATGCCCGCCTCTGTCTTTTTCAAGCGCTTTGCAAGTGGCGGAGTGGATAAAAAACCAGAGTTCACCGCTGCTGTATCAGGTTATGCCAATGGCTCTGGTGAACCATCACATCCTCTGCGGATATTCATTCATACAAAACAGAAAGAACGTGGTTATGGACCTGGAAACCGAAATGGGTATAGTAATGTTGATGTTGACAAGTTAATTGAAGATGGCCGGTCCTCAATGGATATTGCTAAAGGAGAAAAAGCCTTCATAGCGGCAACTGATATTGCGATGCAGGAATATGCTCTTGTTCCCATACATCATGAGATTGCCACTTGGGCAGCACGTGAGGGAATCACATATGAGCTTGGAGCATTAGATAGTACCTTTCTACACTTCATTCGATCGCAAGAATAAAATAAGGATGGCTCGCTTCGCATTTGTTGCGGGCCAACCAACGAAAGTATTTGTATAAAATAAGAATGGCCCGCTGCGCATTTGTTGAGGGCTAACCAATGGGAGTTTTCCAATGTTAACCTTTGCTATTAAACGTATTATGCAAAGTGTAGTCGTCCTATTTGTAATGTCTCTGATTGTATTTTCTATGGTCAATTTGATAGGCGACCCAGTTGATATGCTAGTCAACCCTGAAAGCCTACCTGAGGAAATTGACAGAGTTCGCCAAGACTTCGGCCTTGATCAACCAGTTCACATCCAATACTGGAAGTTTCTTGCAGGCGCGATGTCGGGAGACTTGGGAAATTCATTTATTTTCGGAAGACCTGCTTTGACTCTTATAATTGAACGTTTTCCTGCAACTCTTGAGCTTGCAACATCCGCACTGATTATTGCTATAATTGTGGGCCTTCCTTTGGGAATTTATGCTGGCTTAAACCCAGATGGATGGGGCGCACGCATCATTATGGGGGGCTCGGTATTAGGTATTTCCATCCCAACCTTCTGGCTCGGTTTGATGATGATAATAGTCTTCTCGGTCTTATTAGGATGGCTACCAGTATCTGGTCGAGGTGAGACTGCCAATTTTCTAGGTATCGAAAGTAGTATATTTACGCTTGATGGTTTACGACATCTTATTATGCCTGCCTTTAATCTAGCACTTTTCAAGATTTCGGTAGTTATCCGCTTGGCGCGGGCTGGGGTAGAGGAGGTTATGGCGCTTGATTTCATCAAATTCGCTCGCGCAAGAGGGCTTTCGTCTCAACGCATAGTGCGCTCTCATCTTCTGCCTAATATTCTTATTCCAATAATCACTGTCTTAGCGATTGAGTTTGGTACCCTTATTGCTTTTGCAACTGTGACAGAATCAGTTTTTGCATGGCCCGGCCTTGGTAAACTCGTAATCGATGCTATTGTAAACCTAGACCGTCCTATCGTTGTTGCTTATTTACTGTTTGTAGTAACTTTGTTTTTAGTTCTAAATCTGATTGTGGACATAATTTATGCAGCACTTGATCCACGGGTACGTTTGCAGGGAGATGTTCTATGAAAAAGATACAGGCTACTCCTATGATAAAAAAAAATAACAGAAAATTTACAAATGTGATACTCAAAAACCTTTCACAGCCTGCAACTCTAGTTTCAGGTATTCTACTTTTATTAATTGCGTTATGCGCAATATTTGCACCACTCATTGCTCCAACTAATCCCTATGATCTGGCTGTTGTGAGCATTATGGATGGTAGGCTTGCGCCTGGTGAAACAATGTTTGATGGCACCGTTGCTTGGCTTGGCACAGATGGTGCGGGGCGAGATGTTTTAAGCGCTATTATCTATGGTCTGCGAACTAGTCTTACCGTTGCAGTGTGCAGCGCACTTATTGCCTTGACTATTGGACTATTAGTTGGAATGACCGCAGCTTTCTTTGGTGGGCGAGTAGATGCATTTTTAATGAGGATTGTTGATATTCAGTTGTCCTTTCCAGCTATTTTAGTCGCTCTTGTTCTATTAGCTTTGTTAGGAAAAGGTATTGATAAAGTTATAATTGCCCTCGCTATAGTCCAGTGGGCAATCTACGCTCGCACTGTTCGTGCTTCTGCGATAGTTGAACGTCGCAAAGAATATATAGAGGCTGCTAACTGCTTAGGGCTTAGTAGCTTCCGCATCATCTGGAAACATCTTTTACCTAATAGCATCTCACCGCTAATCGTGTTGGCGACTTTGCAAACAGCCCACTCTATTTCAATCGAAGCGACGCTCAGCTTCTTAGGCGTCGGGGTCCCTATAACAGAGCCTTCGCTAGGCTCATTAATTGCAAATGGCTTTGATTACATTTTATCAGGCGCATACTGGATCACCTTCTTTCCTGGCATTATGCTGCTGGCAACAGTAGCTGCTATTAATATCTTTGGAGATCATTTGAGGGTGCTTCTAAATCCAAGGCTTTCTAAATGATTAATAGGGCCAAGCTTTTAGAGATTAATGGGCTTGATGTAAGCTTTTCCAGTGGCCAAGAAACCATTTATGCTGTTCGTGATGTATCCATTACGCTTAATCCTGGCGAAGTTTTAGGGATTGTGGGTGAAAGTGGTGCTGGCAAATCTACCATTGGGAATGCAATTATTAATCTTATAGAACCGCCAGGAAAAATCATAAATGGTGAAATTTTATTTCAAGATCTAAACCTCAGGAATCTAAATGATCAGGAAATGCTCAATATCCGAGGCCATAAGATTGGAATGATTTTTCAGGACCCTCAGACCTCCCTCAATCCTCTAATGACAATAGGTGCGCAGCTCCTAGAAACAATCAACACGACAAAAAAACTTTTCGGTAAAGAAGCGCAGGAAAAATCAATTGAACTTCTTCAATCTGTAGGCATTGAGCAGCCTGAGACTCGAATGAAATCCTATCCACATCAGTTTTCTGGAGGTATGCGTCAGCGCGTTGTTATAGCTTTGGCACTTGCAGGAGATCCTGATCTCATAATTGCAGATGAACCGACTACTGCTCTTGATGTCTCTACTCAAGCTCAAATTCTTGATCTTATAAAGGCTATTTGCAGAAAACGAAAGCTTGGGGTAATAATCATAACGCATGACATTGGCGTGATTTCTAATATAGCACACCGCGTTGCAGTTATGTTTAACGGATCTGTCGTTGAGACTGGTGATGTAAAAAAAATTCTAAGTTCTCCAGACCATGAATATACAAAAAGTCTTATTGCAGCTGTGCCAAGTGGAAAAGTTAAGGTTGACCGGTTTACATCAATTGACTATATTGAAGGAGGCGCCAAGACACAAAAACGAATTGATGTTAAAGAACATTGGTTGGGAGAGAGGCTGGTTGATACAAAATCAGAAATAGCAATTTCTGTTGAAGATCTTAATAAGGAATTTGTTCTTAAAAAGGCTATGTTTAAAAGAAATCGCTCAAACCTTCATGCTGTTAAAGATGTTTCTTTTTCGATCAAGACAGGAGAGACATTTGGACTTGTTGGAGAGTCTGGTTCCGGCAAAAGTACAGTTGCAAGACTTATTGCAGGTTTGCTCCACATTGATAAAGGTACCGTGAAGCTTTTTGATAAAGACGTCACAAACAACTTTAAAGGTATGGAGGCTGTTGCTGCCCAACGCAGCTTGCAAATGATATTTCAGGATCCTTTCTCTTCTTTGAATGCAAGGATGTCAGTAGAAGACATTGTTGCAGAACCCATTCATTACTATAAAACAGCTACCTCTAATCGTCAAGTGAAACAAATTGTACGTGACCTTTTAGATCATGTTGGCTTAGGTACAAATGCCATGATTAAGTATCCTCATGAATTCTCTGGAGGTCAGCGGCAGAGGATTTCAATTGCACGAGCCCTTGCCTCTCGACCCAAAATTCTAATTTGTGATGAACCTACCTCTGCGCTTGATGTATCGGTGCAAGCGCATATTTTGAACCTGCTAAAAGACCTCCAAGATGAGCTGAACCTCACAATGCTTTTTATATCCCACGACTTACCAGTAATTCACCAAATGTGTGATCGTGTCGCTGTAATGCGCCAAGGTTCAATTTGCGAAATAGCTACAACCAATGATTTGTTTAATGCTCCAAATCATACCTACTCTAAACACCTAATTAAACTTATGCCCGCTTAAGGGCTTATATAGCTATAAAAAAAGGCACCAATGGTGCCTTTTGTTGTGTGCATAGTAATTAGCTTCCTTGGGCCTGAGCCATAACCTCTTCAACAAAGTTATCCTCTTTCTTTTCTATGCCCTCACCAACCTCATAGCGAACAAATGACTCAACCTCTGAGCTTTTAGACTTAACAAGAGCTCCAACTGTCATATCAGGATCTTTAACAAAAGACTGGCCATAAAGCGTAACTTCATTAACAAACTTTTTCATCCTGCCAACAATCATTTTTTCAATAATATCATCTGGCTTTCCACTTTCTTTTGCTTGCTCAATAAAAATAGCCTTCTCCCTCTCAAGCAGGTCTGCTGAAAGCTCATCTTCACTTACACATTCTGGTTTAGAGGCGGCAATATGCATTGCAATGTCTTTTGCCAGATCTTCATCAGAACCAGTTAAAACGGTAAGAACCGCAATACGATCACCGTGCTTGTAAGCACCCAAAACACCCTTTCCAGAGTTGATACTTTGAACCCTTCTTACTGATATATTTTCACCAATCTTAGCAATTATTCCTTCTCTAGCCTGATCAACAGTTTCACCTGAGTCTAAAGTTTGAGTTAAAAACTCCTCTACAGAGGCGGGCTTATTTTTTAACGCAAGCGCCCCGAGCTCATTAACAAAATCGATAAAGGCAGAGCCCTTAGTAACAAAGTCTGTTTCAGAATTAACTTCAAGGATAACTGCGTCCCTATTATCATCACTAGTAGTAACATTGACAAGGCCTTCTGAAGCTACTCGTCCCGCCTTTTTGGCTGCTTTTGCAGCACCTGAGGCTCGCATAAGATCTATGGCTGCTTCAAGATCAGCATTAGTTTCTACCAATGCCTTCTTGCAGTCCATCATTCCTGCACCAGTTCTTTCTCGTAATTCTTTGACTAAAGCGGCCGTAATTGCCATAATCTATCTCCTCTTATTGCGCTCTATATTGTTTATTTAGTATCAGCTTTCTTTGCAGCTGGTTTCTTTGCCGCAGGCTTCGTTGCAGCAGGCTTCTTTGCAGCAGGTTTTTTAGTATCAGCTTTCTTTGCAGCTGGTTTCTTTGCCGCAGGCTTCGTTGCAGCAGGTTTTTTAGCAGCTGGTTTCTTTGCCGCAGGTTTCTTTGCCGCAGGCTCCTTAGTCTCAACAGGCTCTTTGGCTTCAGTGCCCACTTTTTGACTAGAAGGTTGCTTAGTATCATCATCTGCCTCTGCTTTGGAAGCCTCATTAGGCACCAAAGTAACATCCTCTGTTTTTTTAGCTACAGGCTTCTTTGCAGCCACGTCTTGTTTAGCATTTTTTTCAGAAGCTTTTGGCGTTGGCATTGAAGCTTTAGCTTCAAGGACTGCATTAGCAATCTCTCGAGCATAATAGCTAATAGCCCGAATTGAATCATCATTACCAGCTATGACATAGTCTATGCCTTCTGGGTTATGATTTGAATCAACAACACCAATAATTGGTAAGCGAAGTGTTTGAGCTTCTCTAACAGCATTTTTCTCATGCCCGATATCAACAACAAAAACAACATCAGGAATGCTTCCCAAGTCCTTAATACCACCAAGACTTCTCTCAAGCTTTTCCATTTCACGACTCATCAGAAGGGCTTCTTTTTTTGTAAACTGAGAAAAGTTTTCTTCAGCTAAAAACTCAAGATCCTTAAGTCGTTTAATCGACGCTTTAATGGTCTTGTAATTTGTCATCATACCACCTAGCCAACGATGATTAACATAAGGCATACCGCAGCGGATCGCCTCTTCTTTAATAATATTACTAGCAGCCCTTTTTGTTCCAACAAAAAGAATTGATCCACCTTGCGCAGCAGTTTTGCTCGCAAAATTAAGCACATCATTCATCTGTGGTAGGGTTTTTTCTAGGTTAATTATGTGAACACCATTACGTGTTCCATAGATAAATGGCTCCATTTTTGGATGCCAAAAACGAGAACGGTGACCAAAATGAACACCAGCCTCTAACATTTTTTTCATTGACGCTTTCGCCATAAAACTTCTCCTTGGGTTAAGACTTCCACGTCGCCTAACAATCAACCCCTCATGAAGGGCACCCTGACTGTTATTGGGGCTCCGTGTGATACATTAAATTACTTGCTGAATAGTTGTTCAGCAAATCCTGTTCCATACTTAATTTCTGGAAGCCGGTGATTATCCCATATTTTTTTTGATTTAGCAAAGACTATTTTTTGATAAAAGCCCCTAGATCTGGGGCTTAATAAAGCCTATGAATAAAAAACATGCATTGGATTAACACCCTATATAATTATGTCTTTTTAACTAAATCAACAGTAATTGTTGGTTATTATATGTTTCTAGCCTAAAAGGGAGGCGACAAACACAAAGCTGGCTGTAAAGAAATGAAAATTGCTATTATCGGAAGTGGAATATCAGGTCTAACTGTAGCCCATCTTTTATGTAAAGATTATGACGTAACTGTTTTTGAAGCCAATGACTATATAGGCGGACATACGCATACTCATGAGATAAAAATAGACAACAAGTCTTGGCATATAGATTCAGGATTTATTGTATACAATGAGAGAACCTACCCTAATTTTATTAAGTTACTTAATAAGCTAAAGGTTAAAACACAAAAAACATCTATGGGCTTTAGTGTGAAGTCACCATCTTCAGGGCTTGAATATTCTGGAGGCTCCTTAAACTCTCTTTTCGCCCAAAGACTTAATCTTTTAAAACCATCATTCTATGTGATGATTAAAGATATATTAAAGTTTAATCGTATTGCTGTTTCAGAGCTAGAGGGAATAAACAGAACGACTACGATAAATGATTTCTTAAAAAAACACAAGTTTGGTTCTCAATTTATTGATAACTATATTATCCCAATGGGTGCAGCAATATGGTCTACTTCAGCCTCAATGACAACAGAAATGCCAGCAGCTTTTTATATTAGGTTTTTTAAAAACCATGGCCTTCTGCAAATATTTAATCGCCCCCAATGGTTTGTTATAAGTGGTGGCTCAAAAAGCTATATTGAAAAAATAGTTAGGGGCTATAAAGAAAATATTAAGCTTTCAACTCCAGTTCAAAAGGTAAGGCGAAGTGATAAGGGCATAGAGGTTTTCTACGGAGATCACGGCTCTGCAGAGGTCTTTGATAAAGTAGTTTTTGCAACACATAGTGACCAGGCGTTTGAGCTTTTAGAAGATCCAAGCCTAGAAGAAACTAATATTTTAGGGTCGCTCCCCTATCAAAAAAATGAGGCAGTATTGCATACCGACTCTAGAATACTGCCAAAGAAAAAGATAACGTGGTCTAGTTGGAATTTTTTGAACACCGACAAAAGTAAACCTGTGTCACTAACTTATAATATGAATATCTTACAGTCACTAGAAACAGAAATAGATTTCTTGGTAACACTTAATGGTGATGAACAAATTGACCCAAAAAAAATTATCAAGAGAATCTTATACCATCACCCTCTTTTCACAGTTGATGGAATAGAAGCGCAAAAGAAAAAACATCAAATAAGTGGGGTAAATAATACTTTTTATTGTGGGGCTTATTGGGGTAATGGCTTTCATGAAGATGGAGTCAATAGCGCCCTAGATGTTTGTAATTCTTTTAATAAAGCCCTATGAGCCTTTCAAAAAAACATCATTTATATTGGGGTACTATTTTTCATCGACGCCATACGCCGTTTACTAGGTTTTTTAAATACCCAATATTTATGGCATACATTGATATTACATCTTTGAGCACAACAATGAGCCCATCTTTACTATGGAATATAAATAAGCCTGCGATAGTTTCATTTAGAAGGAGTGATTATCATGGCGACCCCCAAGTTGATTTAGAAGATGCAGTTCGTTTAACTCTTTTAGAGAAAACTGGTAGAAGTTTTAATGGGCCAATTAGGCTTCTAACAAACCTGCGGTATTTTGGCTATTGTTTTAATCCAGTAAGTTTTTATTATTGCTTTAATGAGGCTGATGATAAAGTTGAGGCAATCATGGCTGAAGTTACGAATACGCCATGGAAAGAAAGATATGCATACGTAATTGAAAAACAGGATCAAACAAATAATAAGCCAAGATTGGTAGCATCACCAAAAAAACAACTCCATGTTAGCCCTTTCTGGGGAATGGACCATGACTATGATTGGTCTTTTTCTCAACCAGAAAGTAACTTGAGTGTCTACATGAGAAACTTTAAAGAAGATAAAATGGTCTTTGATGTCGCGCTTAACTTAAAGAGGAAGGTTTTTTCAAATAGGAGCCTTTTTAAGGCTATACTTCGTTTTCCATTTATTACCTTGATGGTAGTTTATAGAATACATTGGCAAGCCTTTATACTTTATATTAAGAGGGCGCCGTTTTTCACACACCCAAATAAATTATGAGTTCAAATAAAAAAAATAGTCCAAAGTTATCAGTTGATGTCCTTGTTAAAGACATTCAAAAAATCCATAGAGCCACCTGGACAACTTCTATATTTAAAAACATACTTCTTAAAAAGCTCAAAGGGCTTAAGATTGGAGGCCTAACTATAATTGATGGCTCTACAGAACATAAATTTGGTGATCCAGATGCTAAACTCCATGCTACTGTTAACGTACTATCACAAGAGTTTTATGTTTTCTTGGGAAGTGGAGGTATTAATGGTGCTGCAGAGGCTTATACCGCTGGTTACTGGTCATCAGACGACTTAGTTAAACTAGTTCAAGTGATTATAAAGAACAAAAAAATAATGGTAGGGCTTGAGTCTGGGCTTGCCCGGCTCACCAACCCTATAACTAAAATAATTCATAAGCAAAGGCAAAATACTTTGCAAGGTAGTAAGAATAATATCCTAGCTCACTATGATTTAAGTAATGACTTTTATAAGCTATGGCTTGATTCAACAATGACATACTCAAGTGGAATTTTTTTAAATAAAGGCGCTAGTATGAAAGATGCGTCCGTTGAAAAACTAGATAGGTTTTGCAGAAAACTCAAGCTTTCGAAAGAGGACAGTGTTCTTGAGATTGGAACTGGCTGGGGTAGCTTTGCAATACATGCAGCTAAAAACTATGGGTGTAAGGTTACAACTACTACAATCTCAGATAGTCAGTTTAACTATGCTGCAGAATTGATCAAGAGAGAAGGGCTAGAGAATCAAATAACCCTTTTGAATAAGGACTATCGTGAACTTGAAGGGTCTTTTGATAAGGTAATATCAATAGAGATGATTGAGGCTGTAGGTTCAGAATATGTCCCAGGATTTTTTGAGAAGGCTTCTTCCTTATTAAAACAAAATGGCCTTATGGCGCTGCAGGGTATAACCTACAACGATCCTGATTTTGATGCCTATAAAAACTCAGTAGACTTTATTAGAAAATATATTTTCCCAGGCTCATGCCTTGTTTCAATGCCTCAGATTAAAGGCGCAATAAAAACAAAAACAGATTTAGCATTAGTGGATGTTGAGGATATTACAAGACACTATGCGCGAACTTTAGAGATTTGGAGAGAAGATTTTAAAAAGGTTTTGCCAGAAGTAAAAGAACTTGGTTTTTCAGAATCTTTTATAAGAATTTGGGAGTTTTACCTTATATATTGTGAAGCAGGTTTTCTGGAAAACTTAATAGGCGACTTTCAATTTATTTTTGCAAAGCCAGACGCCAAAGACATTCAGATTTCATATTAAATATGATTAAGTTATTAATTAAACTTGCTGAAAAAGGAATATTGCCTGATTTTTTTATTAGGCTTGGAATAAGTAAACTTTGTGGGCAAAGACTTACAGATGCAAATGACTTAAGCCTTAAAGCTAGGGAAGAAAAGCACCAAAAATGGGTAGACATATTAATGGAAAGCCCTATTGCGCTGGTTCCTGAAAAGGCAAATGAGCAACACTATGAGGTCCCTCCAAGGTTGTTTGAGCTGGTTTTAGGCGCAAAACTAAAATATAGTTCTGGTTATTGGCCACAGGGGACTTCGACACTGGATGACTCAGAAGTTGAGATGTTAAAACTTACTAGTAAAAGGGCGGCTCTTTCTGATGGACAAGAGGTTTTGGAGCTAGGATGTGGTTGGGGCTCATTAACTTTTCATATGGCACTAACTTATCCTAATAGCAAAATAACTGCTGTAAGTAACTCAAATGATCAGAGGCAATTTATTGAAAAAAAATGTGATGAGCTTAAGATTAAAAATATTAAAGTTATCACTGCTGATATGAATGACTTTTCCTCTGAAAAGACCTTTGATCGAGTAGTTTCTATTGAAATGTTTGAACACATGCGCAACTATGATGAGCTTCTTAAGAGAGTAAGCGAGTGGTTAAAAAAAGATGGAAAGCTTTTTGTCCATATTTTCTCTCATAAGGAAATTGCCTATCCATTTGAAGACAAAGGTGAAGGTGACTGGATGGCCAGAGAATTTTTTAGTGGAGGACAAATGCCTTCTCATAAGCTTTTGACTTGCTTTTCTAGTCGGATGAAAATTGAAAAAGACTGGAGGGTAGAGGGCACTCATTATGAAAAAACCTCTCTTGCCTGGCTTAATAAAATGGATGAAAATAAAAAGGAAGTGCTCAAACTATTTGAAAAGACATACGGTAAAAATGAAGCAAGCACGTGGTTTCAAAGGTGGCGCATTTTTTTCATGTCATGTGAGGTTCTCTTTGGTTTTAATAAAGGCTCAGAGTGGGGCGTTTCCCACTATCTTTTTGAGAAGCCATAATGAAAGATAATACCAAGGATCTAATTGCCATTATTGCCTGTATTTTGACGGCCTACTTTGTTGCAAGCGCTGCAACAGTTGAGGGTGCAACTCTTTACGGAGTGCCAGTAATTCTTTTTTGTGCTGTGGTTAGTTTCGTTGTGCATTGGGTTGTTGCAATTCCCTCTCTTTTAACAAGCTCAGAAAAATATTTTGACTTTACAGGGATGATTGCAACCCTTCTAATAGTTGCTACAGCGATTCTTGCGATCTTTAGTTTGGGACAGCAAGTATCTATCCGCTCAATTGTCGTGGCTATTTTTGTATCAATTTGGACACTTAGACTTGGAACTTTTCTCTATAAAAGAATAGTTAAGAGTGGAGAAGACAAAAGGTTTAGAGAGATCAAGAAGTCATTGTTAAAGTTTTTAATGACATGGACTTTATCTGCTTTATGGGTTTTCTTAACAACAGTAAACGCTGTTACCATTATTGTTTTAAATCACCAGGGGACGCTTGATTTATTTTTTATGGCAGGTTTTACTCTCTGGGTTCTAGGATTTGCTTTTGAGGCCATTGCTGATAAACAAAAAAAGAGCTTTAGTGAAATTCCTGAAAATAAGGATAAGTTTATAACAATTGGTCTTTGGTCTATATCTCGACATCCAAACTATTTTGGAGAGATTGTTCTTTGGACGGGGATTGCAATTATATCTTTACCACTTCTTTCTGGCTGGCAGCTCATAACGCTTGTATCACCAGTTTTTGTATATCTTCTTTTAACGAAAATAAGCGGACTACCATTTTTAGAAGAAAAAGCTGAAAAAAAATGGGGTAAGGATAAGGACTATCTTAAGTACAAGAGCATGACACCAATATTGATTCCTTTGCTTGGAAAAAAAAATACAGAATAAAAAATGGCCATTGAAACCCCTGAATATAAAATAATCTCTAAATATGAAGGCTTTGAAGTTCGTCATTATAGTGATATGGTTATTGCCACAACAAAAGTTCAGGCTGATTTCAAAAGCTCAACTTCTGCTGGGTTTAGAAGAGTTGCAAGCTATATTTTTGGTGGTAATGATAAAGGAATGAAAATCGCTATGACTGCCCCTGTAATTTCTGACTGCCCTGCTGAAGGACTAAATACTTTTAATATTTCTTTTGTGATGCCTAAAGCGCACTCTATGAGAGATCTTCCAGCGGCCAACACAAGTGAAGTATCAATTCAGAAAGAAAGTCTTGGTGAGGTTGCTGTCCTATCTTTTGGTGGATGGGCTACGGAGTCACGTAGCATGAGCTATCAAAAAAAACTTTCAGAGCTTATTGCTGATAATAAGATTGAGATAAAAGGCGGTTATATGGTTGCTCAGTTTAATTCTCCTTGGGCACTTCCAATGTTTCGTAAAAACGAAATAATGGTTAGAATTAAAAGCTAAAAACTACTCAGAGGCAGCACATATTGTTGCGAAGTTAGCCAAATATCTCGGCAAGATAAAGTCTAAAAAGTGTTTTACAGTTTCGGTCTTTTCTTCTAAAAATTCAGAAGACACAGAGTTATTTTTAAAAGCATTTTTTGCTTTTTCTAGGCTTTTAATCATTTGCCATGCAGCTGCAATCGTGCCAAGCATCATTAGTGTATCAAAGGCAACTTTTCCAGAGTGATTGTTGTCTTCTGAGTTCTTAAGTATTAGTGAGGCTGCAGTCTCAAGATCATCAAGAGACTTGTCAAACCTAGCTATCTGAGAACTTGAAATAAGATCTTCTAATATCTTGTTATTAGAGCACTCTTTCATCTCTGCGATTAGCTCGGTGAGTCCATGCCCACCATCACTAATTAATTTTCTTCCAATGAGATCCATTGCTTGAATCCCATTTGTCCCTTCATAGATAGGGAGTATGCGCGCATCCCTTAAAATCTGGGCAATTCCAGTCTCTTCAACATAGCCCATTCCACCGTGACACTGAAGGCTGACAGAGGCAACCTCTTGAGCAGTTTCCGTACACCAGCCCTTTACAACAGGCGTTAAAATACCAAGCTTTCTTTTATGTTTTTCTAGCAATTCTTTTGGCATAGCGCTTCCAGAATAATCAACCTCTGCACATGCAGAATAGGCTAATGCTCTGGATGCTTCAGTTATTGATTTCATATTTGCTAACATTCTTTGCACATCAGGGTGTCTAATGATTGGCCCAGGTTCTTGAAATCCTGGAGCAACGCCTTGAACTCTTTCATTGCAGAAGTTAAGTGCTTGCTGATATGCTCGTTCTGAAACCGATACTCCTTGAAGGCCAACTGTGAGCCTTGCATTATTCATCATAGTGAACATACACTGTATGCCCCTATTTTCCTCACCAACTAAATATCCAATTGCACCATCTTCTTCTCCATAGCTCATGACACATGTAGGGCAAGCATGAATTCCAATTTTATGCTCAATAGATAGTGCTTTTAAGTCGTTTGGTTGACCAAGAGACCCGTCATCATTGACAAGAATCTTTGGCACTAAAAATAAAGAGATGCCTTTAACTCCTTCAGGAGAGTCTGGCAATCGGGCTAATACTAAATGAATGATATTATCAGCCATATCGTGTTCACCCCATGTGATATAAATTTTTTGGCCACGAATTAAATAATGGTCATCTTTTGGAGTTGCACGAGTTTTAAGTGAGCCAACATCTGTTCCTGCATCACCCTCAGTAAGATTCATCGTGCCACTCCACTCACCAGATATTAGCTTTGGAAGGTAGCGCTGTTTTAGCTCCTCATTTGCATTTAAAGTTATTGCTTCAACTGCACCTTGAGTTAGAAGTGGGCACAGACCCCATGACATATTTGCTGAATGCCACATCTCTTGAACACTAGCAGCAACAACAAATGGGACTCCCTGTCCACCATAATTAGGTGAGAATTGTAATGACCCCCAACCTCCTTCAACAAAATGCTGGTAAGCCTCTTTAAAGCCATTAGCGGTTGTGACTTTACCAGAGCTGTCAATTTTTAAACCTTCTGAATCACCAGTTTTGTTGATTGGCTCTATTTCTTCTTTTGCAAGCTTTCCTGCAGCATCTAAAACAGTATCAATTATTTCAACTGTTGAAGTATCAAGGCCAGTCTCATTGCAAAGTTTTTCAATCTCAACAACTTCCTTCAATACAAAGCTCATATCTTCAACAGGCGCTGTGTAGTTTGACATTATTTCTCCCCCAGGTTTTTAACCGATGCTCTAAGCTCGTGTTTTTGAATTTTCCCAGTCGCAGTTTTTGGGAGTGGACCAAAAACTACTTTTTTTGGTCTTTTAAATTTAGCCATATTATTCTTGCAAAATTCTATAAGCTCTTTTTCAGAAGCTTGTTGGTTAGACTTAAGCTCTACAAAGGCACATGGCACCTCTCCCCAGGTCTCATCTGGCATTGCTACTACTGCTGCTTCTCCAACTGCAGAGTGTTGATAAAGTACATTTTCAACTTCTACGGATGAAATATTTTCACCACCTGATATGATGATATCCTTCGACCTATCTTTGATTTGAATATAGCCATCAGCATAGACTACAGCTAAGTCGCCACTATGAAACCAGCCATCTGCAAAGGCTTCTTCTGTTGCCTCAGGGTTATTCCAATAACCCATCATGCAGGTGTTACACCTTATAACAATTTCACCAATTGCCTCACCATTATGAGGAACATGCCGTCCAGTTTCCTGCTCAATTACACTTACATCTTCAGTCATTGGGAACCTTACGCCTTGCCTTGAACTAAGTTTGGCAAGTTCAGCTGGGTTCTTGTTAAGCCAAGAGGCCTGAGGTGCTGCTTGAAGAATATGCCCATAGGTTTCAGTCAGACCATATACATGCATAACATTGAATCCAAGCGACATCATACCTTCTAGAACTTTGGCTGGGGGCGGTGCTCCAGCAGTCATAACCTTAACTTCTCTTGTAAAAGATTTTTGTATTTCTTTAGGGGCATTAGCAAGCATGTTTAGCATTATAGGAGCCCCTCCAAAATGAGTTACATTGTGCTGGTCAAGGAGACTAAACACTTTTTCAGGGGCAAATGACCTAAGGCAAATAATAGTTCCAGCGAGCGCTGCCATTGTCCAGGCATGACCCCAGCCATTGCAGTGAAACAATGGAACAGAGTATAAATAAACAGGATGGTTTGGAAGGTTCCATCCAATTACGGTACCCATGCTCATTAGGTAGGATCCTCTATGATGATAGACAACACCTTTAGGCTTTCCAGTTGTTCCAGAGGTATAACTCAATGAAAGTGGGCTCCATTCATCATCTGGCATTTGCCAATCATATAGCGGGTCTCCATCCATAACAAGAGACTCATAGTCAGTTATATCTGAAGAAACATCAGGCTGTGATTCAGCAAAAGAATCGTTAATTACTACAATTTTTGGGCTAACTGAGGCGATAGAGAGTGCTTCTGATGCAACACTAAAAAGCTCTCTATCAACAAAGAGCATCTTTGCATTGCTGTCGTCAAAAATATATGCAATTGTTGCAGCATCAAGTCTAATATTTATAGTATTTAAAATTGCTCCAGCCATTGGAATTGAAAAATGCGACTCAAACATTTCTGGAGTATTAAATGCAAGTACTGAGACAGTATCACCTGTTTTTATGCCATAATCTTTTAGGCTTGATGCAATACGCACACACCTTTCTCTTGACTCACTCCAGGTGTATGATCTGTCCTCATAAACAACCGATGGGTAGTCTGCATAAATGTCTGCTGTTCTATGTAAGAAAGAAATGGGGCTTAGTGGAACAAAATTAGCAGGATTTTTATTCATAGTCTTGACTGTTAATTTCTAAGAGTAATGCCATTATCTAGCATGGAAACAATTCTTGCTTGAGTTTCTTGAGTTTGAGCAAGAGTAATAAAGGAGGAACGCTCAGCATCTAGGATTCTTTGTTCAGAAAAAATAGTTCCAGCTTTACACTCACCACCCGACATAATCCTTCCAATTTCAGTTCCAACGGTAACGTCGTGAGGAGTAAGCATGCCCTTTTTGTGGTTTACTTCAAGCCATTCAAGCATCTCTTGAAATTGCTCATTTCCAGATAGAGTAAGCGGCTCTCTTTTGGTAGCTTTTTTAGTGCTATCAATTGATGAAAGAGCAATATTCAATATCCTATCACGGTTCATATGAAAAACATCACCTGATCTTCGCATTGATAAGCTATCAGCCTCTTGTGGTGAGTTGGCTTTTCTTCCTAGACCAATATTCATAAAAGATTTCCAAGCACCTTTTTTAGAATCTTCTAGTTTTTCTGTCCAGCGATATAGCGTCTCTTTGCATCCTCCTCCAGCAGGCACAACACCTACAAAAGATTCGACTAGGCCCATGACTGAGTTTGCGTGACTGACTACATGGTCTGCATGCAGAACAACCTCAAATCCTCCACCAATAGACATACCAACAGGCGCTGCAATAACTGGAAGCTTTGAGTTTCTCATTTGCAGCATAGTGTTTTGAAAGTAAGTTAGAAAGGCATCAAGACCATCAAAGTCATTTTTTTCAAAGCAGTTTCTGACACTCCATAGACTGACTCCACAAGAAAAGTGCTGGAAGTCATTATGAATTATTACACCCCTAAGCCCTTTCTTTTCAGACTCAATAATGGCATCAGAAATCATATCTAAGCTTTCACTATCAAGTGCGTTAGCCTTTGAATGAAACTCAACAATTGCCGCACCTTCATACTCAAACCAACTACCAGACTCATTAGAGTTAACAGGCTTTAAGGTTTGCCTTGCCTCAGAAAATCTTAGAACACCTTTAGATCTTTGAATTGGATTCAAATGCCCAGAAGGTGAAAGGGCGCTGAGTATTGAGTTTGGGCTGCTATAAAATTTTTTACTAGCACTATTCAAAAGGAATTCTGGAACCTCTTTTCCACTACTTTGAAGTCTGTTGATAAAGTATTCAATGCCTATTTCATCAATTAGCTCAAACGGACCTTTAATCCAATTATAGCCAAGCTTCATTGCATCATCAATTTGGGTAAGATCTTCTGTGACCTCTGGAACTAGAGAGGCAGCATAACAAAGAGTTTCAGAGAGTACATCCCAAATATAGAGACCATAACTACTTTTATCGTTAATAATTGCAGTTACTCCGAGCTTTTCTGCCTTATCAAGTAGGGGCATTTTTAACCGCTCATGGTTAATATAGTCACCGCTAGAAAGATCAATTACTTTCTTATCATCACCAACTTGCTTATAAAAACCCTGATCATTTTTATTTCCAGTTTGACCATTAGCAATCATTGCAGACACAAATGCAATTGGCGATGAATATCGATGAAAAGGGTCGTTCTGTGGAAGGATATTTTCAAGACTTTTAGCAACATCAGCCATGAGGTCGATACCAATTAAATCATAAAGACCAAAGACTCCAGTTTTAGGAAGACCAAGTGGCCTTCCAAAAAAAGCGTCAGCTTCTGTTGGCGAAAGTTTGTATTCAAATGCTTTGTGAAGAGCGCACTGGATTGCAAAAACACCAACTCTATTTGCAAGAAATCCAGGAGTGTCAGAGCACGAGACAACCCCTTTTCCAAGCATTGTTTCACAAAATGTATCAAGTGTCTCCATAACATCTTTCCTTGTTTGCTCTCCTCGAACTAGCTCTAAGAGCCTCATAAAGCGAACAGGATTGAAGAAGTGAGTAATTGCAAAGCGCTCACAAAAGCTTAGTGGCATTCCTTTTGTCAATAGGCTTATTGGAATTGTTGAGGTGTTAGACGTAATGATCGTTGACTCTTTACAGTTATCATTGAGTTGCTTGTAAAGCGCCTGTTTAACATCCAGTCTTTCTACAACGGCCTCAGCAATCCAGTCACAATCTTTTAATTGATCAAAATGATCTCTAGTATTTCCCAATTTAATAAGTTGTTCAGCATGTTTGCTCATGAGTCCAGGCATATCTGGGTCTTTAAGTCTTTCTAGTCCTCTTTGTGAAAGCATGTTTACATTTTCACCATCACTGGGAAGATCTAAAAGCCAAACCTCAATTCCTGCGTTAGCAACTTGGCCGGCAATTCCAGCCCCCATTGTGCCGGCGCCAATAACGCCAACTTTTTTTATTTGATTTTTCATTCTGATTTTTTTAAGATAAATGATTTAATTGCATCGAGAGTATTCTTTGGAGCCTCTATCGGCAGCATATGTCCTGCATTAGAAATAGTAGAGGTTTCAGCTTTTAATAAGTCTGCTAATTCTAGTCCAAATCGATAGGGCGTATTTTTGTCTTCAGTTGCAAGGATAACATGGGAAGGAATATTTACATTTTTCGCACAATTTATTCCATTTTCATATTTAGTACAGGCAATAAGGTCTTCAGCTAATGGATTTTTAGACATAATTTGTCGACCAATTCCAATAGGTTGCATCCCTGGAATGGCACTGACTCCTGCGTGTGACTTACTTCCAAATCCCCATTTGAGTAGCATATCAGCTGCATCAAGAGGTGTTTTTTTTGCTGCTTCAACCAAAGCTTCATTTACAGGTATAGAGGATGCACTTGCAACTGCAGTTAACGTTTTTAATTTATCCCCTAATACGCTAGCCGCTTCTAGAGCAACTAGAAACCCTTGTGAATGTCCCACAAGATGAATAGATTCACAGCCTGATACTTTTAATGCTTTTACAATCCACTTTCCCATGCCTTCAATAGATTTGATTGGTTCACCCTCTGAAAGACTATGACCTGGAAGGTCAGGTGCAAATACCGAGAACCCATGAAATGCAAACCATCTTGACTGGAGAGCCCATGATCTATGATCCAGACCACTTCCATGAATAAATACTACTGTTGGTTTTTTTGGATCAAAGGCACAGCCACCAGTCGCTACAAAGGCGTTGCTTCCATCTACAACAATATTCATTATGAAATAGCCTTGTCTACTGCTTTAAGACCAGCCTTAAAGTCATTAATGATATCTTCAATAGATTCAATTCCCACTGACACACGAATTAAGTCTGGGCTTGTACCAGAAGCCTTCATAGCTTCATCGTCAAGGCGCGAGTGAGTGGTTGTGGCTGGATGAAGAACTAGTGTTCTAGCGTCACCAACATTTGCTAAATTAGACGACAATTTAACTCCATTAATAAATGCCGCACCACCTTCTCTGCCTCCTTTAACTCCAAAGCACAACATTGAACCAGCACCATTTGGAAAAAGTTTTTTGGCAATTTCATAAGTTGGATTTTCTGGCAGATCTGGATGATTTACCCACATTACAGGTGACTGCTCTAAAAGCCACTTAGAGAGCTTAATAGCATTTTTTACATGTTGATTCATACGCAAAGCAAGGGTTTCAATGCCTTGAAGAAGTAAAAATGCACTATGTGGGCTCATAGCAGGACCAAAATCTCTCATAGATTCTGCTCTAATTTTCATAGATAGTGCGGAAGGACCAAACTCCTCCCAGAAGTTTATTCCGTGAAAAGGCTCATATGGCGTTGTCAGAGTAGGGTGTTTGTTGCTTGATCCCCAGTCAAAAGTTCCACCATCAACAATTACTCCTCCAACAGCAACACCATGTCCTCCAATCCATTTTGTTGCAGAGTGGATTACAATGTCAACGCCATGATCTATGGGTTTACAAAGAGCTGGAGTTGCAAAAGTAGCATCAATTACAAGCGGTAAATTATTTTTATGGGCTATTTTAGAAATCTTAGGAAGGTCTGATACCTCTAAGCCTGGATTTCCAATTGACTCACAAAAGACAAGTTTTGTATTTTCTTGAATTGCATCTTTCAGTGCTTTTTCATCATTTATAGATATAAAAGTACAGTCAATATTAAATCTTTTAAGTGTATGTTTTAAGAGAGTAGCAGTTGATCCATATATCTGTGAAGCACTTACAATGTGATCACCAGCAGAGCAAAGAGTCATAAGCGTTACAAATATTGCACTCATCCCTGAAGCTGTACATATTGCTCCAACACCACCTTCAAGTGCAGCAATTCGTTGTTCTAAAACGGCTACAGTTGGATTCGTCATACGACTATATATATGGCCACCTTTTTCAATATTAAAAAGAGCAGCAGCCTCATCGACTGTTTCAAAAACATACGAGGTTGTTTGGTAAACAGGAACTGCACGACTTCCAAACGCTGGATCTGGCTCATAGCCAGTATGCAATGATATTGTTTCAGGACCAAAGAAAGACGACTTGCCCATAAACCCTCAGATTAAATCAAAGAGAATATTTTCTCATAATTGCTAGAAGAGTAGTCTTAAAATTTAGTATTAAGAGTTATTTTGCAAACGCTAATTCAGCTCGCATTTCATCAATCGTTGATTTGTAATTTTCGGTATTAAAGATTGCTGATCCGGCAACAAAGGTATCTGCACCAGCAGCAGAAATTTCTTGTATATTATTGATTTTAACACCTCCATCAATCTCCAGTCTAGTATGGAGGCCTCTATCATCAATCATCTTTCTAACTTCGCTAAGCTTTTGAAGTGAGGCAGGAATAAAAGATTGGCCACCAAATCCAGGATTCACTGACATCAATAAAACCATGTCAAGCTGATTAATAACATGATCAAGATAATGTAATGAAGTTGCGGGGTTAAAAACTAATCCTACCTTACAGCCATTGTCTTTTATGAGTCCAATGGTTCTGTCAATGTGTTCAGAGGCTTCAGGATGAAAGGTAATATATGATGCACCTGCCTTCGCAAAATCTGGAATGATCCTATCTACAGGTTTAACCATTAAGTGAACATCAATTGGTGCTGTTACCCCATGACTTCTGAGGGCATCACAAACTAGAGGGCCTATTGTTAGGTTGGGGACATAGTGATTATCCATTACATCAAAATGAACAATATCAGCACCAGCAGCAAGAACAGCGTCTACCTCTTCACCTAGTTTTGCAAAGTTTGCAGAAAGTATAGAGGGCGCAATAAAATTTTGTTGCTTCATAGTGATCTCCGTTTTACTCTTTAATAAGGCTTTGGCCTGTCATTTCTTTTGGCTGTTCAATCTTCATAATTGCCAAGATTGTAGGCGCTATGTCTGCAAGTGTACCAAGATGTGGCTCTTGAAGCGAGACATTCTTATTTCCAATATAAATGAATGGAACTGGATTGGTAGTATGAGCAGTATGGTGATTGTGTGTCTCAGGGTTTATCATTTGCTCTACATTGCCATGATCAGCAGTTATAAGAATTTCAACACCACTTTTTTTGGCAGTTTGATAGATTTCACCTAGACACTTATCAACTGCTTCAACAGCTTTAATAGCTGCGCTGAGATTCCCTGAATGGCCAACCATATCGGTGTTTGCAAAATTACAGACGATGAGCTCATGTTTTTCTAGTTTTAATTCGGCAACTAAATTTTCAGTTAATTCAAAAGCACTCATTTCAGGCTTTAGATCATAAGTTTTAACATTAGGAGATTTGATTAATTTCCTTTCTTCTCCAGGAAGTTTTTCTTCTTCACCACCATTAAAAAAGAAGGTCACATGTGCATACTTTTCTGTTTCAGCAATTCTTAATTGTTTAAAGCCAAGGCTGGAAAGATAGAAGCCCAGAGTATTCTTAACTTTAACAGGAGGATAGGCACTTTCTAGGCTAAAGTCTTTGTTGTATTCAGTAAGACAAATAAAATTGCAAGATTTAAAAGAGTCTCTCTCAAAGCCTTTAAATTTTGGTAAGGCTAGAGCTTGTGTTAGCTCTCTAGTTCTATCGGCTCGATAGTTCATAAAAATTATAGTATCACCCTCTTTAACAGATATGTGATCACCTATTGTTGTTGGGGCTATAAACTCATCAGTTTCACCTTCCGCATAAGCCATTTGAATTGCATTTTTTGCTGAAACTGCCTTTCTATCTCCTTTTCCAGAGGCAATTAATTTGTATGCTTTAGCCACCCTGTCCCATCGATTGTCTCTATCCATTGCATAGAATCTACCTACTATAGATACAATTCTGCCAGTTTGGAGCGTATTAATTTTTGATTCTAAAAGCTCAATAAATTCTATGGCACTATTTGGAGGAGTATCGCGCCCATCAGTAAAAACATGAACATAAACCTCCTTACACTCTTTTTGTTTTGCTAAGGCTAATACTGCATGAATATGATCCTGATGAGAGTGGACTCCACCATCCGATAAAAGCCCAAGTATATGAACAGCTTTAAAATTTTTATTGGCTTTATCAAGCGCATTACAGAGTGTGCTATTTTTATAAAATTCTCTACTTTTGATATCCTTTTCAACTCTAGTAAAGTCTTGTTCAATAATTCTGCCAGACCCAATTGTTAAATGCCCCACTTCTGAGTTACCCATTTGACCTTCTGGGAGTCCAACACTTGGGCCAGATGTTCCTAAAAGAGTGTTAGGATATTCACTAATAAAATAATCCCAGTTGGGAGTATGAGCCATTGCAATTGCATTATTTTCAGAAGATGGAGAGTAACCCCAGCCATCTAAAATCATTAGTAATTTTGTATTTTTCATTTTAAATCTAGTCGTTATACATTAAATAAAAAATGAACTACATCGCCGTCTTGCACAATATATTCTTTTCCTTCGGAGCGTAATTTTCCAGCATCTTTTGATCCTTTTTCACCCTTATAATCTATAAAGTCTTTGTATGAAATAGTTTCAGCTCTTATAAAGCCTTTTTCAAAGTCACCATGAATTTTACCTGCAGCAACTGGTGCAGAATCTCCAACATTAATTGTCCAAGCCCTAACTTCTTTTACACCAGCAGTAAAATATGTTTGAAGGCCAAGTAATCCATAACCCGCTTTAATTAGGCGATCAAGCCCAGATTCTTTCTGTCCCATTTCATCTAAAAAGCCTTGTTTATCATCATCATCTAGTTCTGCTATTTCTGCCTCAATATCAGCACATACTGCCACAACTTCACTATTTTGATTTTTTGCATAGTCCTTTAGCTCTTCTAAATGAGGATTATTGACAAAGCCGGAGTCGCTAACATTTGCAACATAAAGAACAGGTTTTGAGGTGAGTAGTTGTAAGCCCTTTATTAGTTTGTGTTCATCAGGATTAAATTCTACTGATCTAATTGCAATGCCTTCTTCAAGCTTTGGAAGAATTTTTTCAAGTAAATTTTTTAATGGCAAGCCTTCTTTTTGTCCAGCCTTAGAGTTTTTAATAGCCTTTTGATAAGACTTCTCAGCACTTAAAAGATCTGCTAAAGCAAGTTCTGTATTTATTGTATCTACATCATCAAGAGGATTAACCTTGCCTGATACATGAATAATATCTTCATCTTCAAAGCATCTAACTACGTGGAGAATTGCATCTGTTTCGCGAATATTTGAAAGAAACTGATTTCCAAGCCCCTCTCCTTTAGAGGCTCCTTCAACTAAGCCAGCAATATCGACAAACTCCATTGTAGTTGGCAATATTTTCTCAGGGGATACTATATTTGCAAGGCTTTGAAGTCGAGAATCATTCACTGGGACAATTCCAATATTAGGCTCAATTGTACAAAAAGGATAGTTTTCTGAATCTATTCCAGCTTTTGTGAGCGCATTAAAAAGTGTTGACTTTCCTACGTTAGGAAGCCCAACAATACCACATTTAAATCCCATTAAGGCTCCTCATTATTCGGTATGAAGACGAAGCATAGCATCTTCAAAATCACCATTAGCAAGTGAATCAACGACTTCAATTGCATTATTCATACTGCTTTCAATATGCTTCAATTCCGAAATGCCTGGAGAACTCAATACAAAGTCAACAACATCATCTTTAGTGCCTGGATGGCCAATTCCAATTCTTAGGCGATAAAAATTATTAGTATCAAGTGCCTTAATTGTATCTCTTAGTCCATTATGTCCACCATGACCGCCACTCATTTTTAATTTAACGGTTCCAATAGGAAGATCAAGCTCATCATGTGCAACCAAAATTTCATCAGATTTTATATTGTAATAGTTTGCGAGGCTTTTAATTGATCCACCTGAGTTATTCATGAAGGTCTTTGGCTTCAAAAGGTGAGTTAATTTATTCCCTAGAGTAATTGAACTGGACTCACCTAGAAATTTTGATTTAGCAGTAAATTGAACATCAAATTTGGTTGCTAATGAGTCAACGAACCAGAAGCCAGCGTTGTGACGATGTGTTTGATAATCCTTTCCTGGGTTACCCAGTCCAACAATTAATTTAATCATTACAACGCTTCGTTTTTATACTTATTGAGTCAATAAGAATAGTAACATTTTATTCCTCTTCTGCGTCACCATCTTTTGAATCACCTGAGTCTTCAGATTGGTCTTCACCACCCTCTGCCTCTGATTCATCTGTATCTATAATTTCTTCCTCTTCTTCTATAACCTTAGGCTCAGAAACAGAGCATATAGTTTGGTCATGAGCTTCAATATCATCATGTTGAAGTGCAGTCATAATAACGCCTTCTGGCATGATGAGGTTAGTTAAAGAGATGTGTTCACCTAGAGCAAGATTAGTTACATCAACATTAATTCCATTTGGTAGGTCTTTTGGTAGGCATGATATTTCAACAGAAACAACAAATTGATTTAGCATATTACCAAGCCTTAAAGCTTCATTTTCATCCATACCCACAAAGTGTAATGGAGTATTAGTTACAAGAGCTTGTTTGGCATCAACACGTAAAAAGTCTACGTGATTAATAGTATTTTTAGCAGGATGACGTTGAACGTCTTTTAATACTACTGACTCTTCAAGTTTGTCAACCATTAAGTCTAAAACAGAGGTGAAAGTATGTTCATCTTCTAGAAGATGCGTAATTTCATGAATGTTAAGTGAAATCATTATCGGCTCTTTTTTCCCACCATAGATAATGCTTGGTACCATTTCTTTTTTTCTCAGGCGGCGGCTCGCACCTTTCCCCTGATCTTCACGCAAAATAGCGTTTACAGTTATACTCATTTTGAGATCTCCAATAAATAAAAAAACACCACATTAAGCGATGTAACAAATACAACTTGTCTTGCGACCAGACAAGCTGGAGGATGATTTTACCCGATATTTCCTCTTTTTGTAAGGCTTCCTTTTTAGCGTGACCTCAGCCATATAAGAAAACTTAAGCCTGAGCTAACCCCTGCAAAGAGCCACATTGACTGAGTTGCTAAAATTCCTGCAAGTATGACTAGAGATGCTGCGAATATTGCCGATCTTTGTTTTGACAAATTTGATTGGAGCTGAGAAATAATTGCTTCCGTCTGTTTTTTTGAATTTTCTTGTTTATGAGCCCCACTTTCAATTTGTTTTAAGGCGTTAATAACAAGCATTGGCAACTCTGGCAACTCGGAAACAAGTTCAGGAAGCTTATCTGAGATTTTTTTTAAAGAGCCCTTTATGCTATATTTATCTTTAGTAAGTTTCTCAAGATATGGTTTTGCAGTTGCCCATAAATCTAGATTTGGATACAAAGTTCTCCCTAGCCCTTCAATATTAAATAATGTTTTATAAAGAAGAAGCAACTGAGGTTGTATTGTCATATCAAAGCGCCTTGCCTCCTTCGCAAGACTTAAAAGAACTTGCGCAAAAGAAATTTCATTTAGTGGCTTTTGAAATATTGGCTCACAAACGCTTCTAATGGCATTCTCAAACTCAAGAACATTTGTGCCTTCAGGTATCCATCCTGACTCAAGATGAACTTGGGCTACTCTTTTGTAGTCTTGGTTAAAAAATGCTAAAAAGTTTTGAGCAAGAAAATATTGATCCTCTTCACTCAATGTCCCCATAATTCCAAAGTCAACACCAGTATATTGATCATTTTTTCCAACAAAAATATTTCCTGGATGCATATCTGCATGGAAAAAATTATGATCGAAGACTTGGGTGAAGAAAATAATAACTCCATTTTCAGCAAGAACTTTAAGATCTGTCTTATTCTCTATAAGGGCCTCAATGTTATTTACTGGAGTTCCATAAATGCGTTCAGTAACTAATATATTGGAACGACAAAACTCCCAATGAACTTTTGGGACATACAGAAGGTCAGAGTCGCTAAAGTTTTTGCCAAGAAGTGAAGCGTTAGCTGCTTCAATCATCATGTTGAGCTCGTTATAAATAATCCCTTCAAATTCTTCAATTACTTCTTTTGGTCTAAGTCTTTTGCCTATTGGATGGCTTTCTGCCAAACTAGCAAATGCATACAGTAAACCTACATCACGCTTGATGAGTTTCTCAATGCCTGGCCTAACAACCTTAATAATTATTTCTTCATTGTTGTGTGTTGTGGCAGTATGGACTTGGGCAATTGATGCTGAAGCAAGTGGCTTATCATCAAAAGATTTAAATAGTTCACCAACACTGGAGCCTAGGTTTTTTTCGATAATTAATTTAGACTCTTTCTCAGAGAATGGCGGACAAGTATCTTGAAGTTTTGCTAGTTCATCACCAATGTCATCTGGAAGAAGATCCCGTCTCGTAGATAAAGTTTGACCAAATTTTATAAAGACAGGGCCTAGCTCTTCAAGTGCCAATCGAATTCTTTCACCACGCGAAAGTTTTTTACTTGGAAAATAATGCCATGGCGTAAGATATACTAAGGGCTTGAAGCTTTTTAAGAGCGAGCTTGATAAGATAAGATAATCTAGGCGATATTTTATAAGAGTCCTCAGGATGCGAAGGAATTGAAAAAAATTTCTCATTTAAAAGGCCTCTTTTTAAAAATACTTGATTTACCAGGCGCCACTAAAAGAGTGGTCAATTCATTCTTAAAGTTTTCAATAATATCCAAATTGCCCTCTACTGACTTTTCTTTAATAGCTCGGAGAGTCTTGCCTAACTGGTGAGCAATAATATCACCCGTATATTGAGAAATAAGCTCCTCCATATCGATGGAAGAAAGGGCCATTAAATCAGCTAATTGTTGAGCTGTTTTAATGCTTCCATTAATTTCAATCTCATCAGTTTCAATCAGTTCTTCAAAGGAAACACCTTTAAATAAAGATAAAAAAGCTGTTTTGTTAAGTGAAATATCAACATCTACAGGTTCTTGTCCATTATTCTCAATTACAAAAACTCGAGAATTTGAAAACATAAAAAATAATTTCAAGTCAATATCATTAACCCTAATCCCAATAAGCTTGTTATTCATTCGATCAGTATTAATACTATTGGTATTAATCATATGATTTAGCGCTTTTTCTATAGCAAGCTGAAACATTTTTAGGTCTTGATTGCTTTATGAAGTGCAACAATACCACCAGTTAGATTGTGATATTCACAAAAGCCAAATCCAGCATCAAGCACCATTGCTTTAAGAGTTTCCTGGTCTGGGTGCTTACGTATGGATTCTGCAAGATATTGATAACTATCTTCATCATTTGCAAAAAATTCACCAAACTTAGGTATTAAATTAAATGAATAAAGATCATATATTTTTTCAAGCATTTCATTCTCAACTTTAGAAAATTCTAAAACTAGCAATGTCCCACCTTTTTTTAAAATGCGATACATCTGTTGAAGGGCTATATCTTTATTAGTCACATTCCTCAAGCCAAAAGCAATACTTACGCAATCAAAGGTATTATCTTCAAATGGAAGCATCTCAGCATTTGCTTGAACAAATTCGACATCAATGATGCCATGATTTATAAGATTTCTTCTGCCCTCATCTAGCATTGAGTTATTGATATCAGACAATATGACCTTACCTGAGGCCCCAACTTTCTTTCGAAACTTTATCGCTAGATCTCCAGTACCACCTGCAATATCAAGTACATGATCACCTTTAGTGACATTACTACTTGCTATTGTGTAATTCTTCCATAAGCGATGTGTTCCTAATGACATAACGTCATTCATAAGATCATATTTTCCAGCTACTGAGTCAAATACCTCTCTGACAAGGCCTTGTTTTTTTTCAACATCGACTTCTCTATAGCCAAAGTGAGTAGTCTTAGCCATTACTAACTGGAGGGGTAGTCTCTAAAGTCAGCACCAGTATATATCTGTGTTGGTCTAAAGATTCTATTATGGCTAACCTGCTCATGCCAATGAGCAACCCATCCAGCTGAACGAGCCATGGCAAAGATAGGAGTAAAGTGTTCTTTGGTAAAGTTAAATATCTCTGAATATAAGATGCCGGAATAAAAATCGACATTAGGGTAGACTCCTTTTTGTGATAATAACTCATCACAAATTTTTTCAACTTCAAGCGCTGTTTCGAAGCGGTTAGATAAGCTGAGGCCATTCTTCTTAATATAAGTTTTAATCATTTTCTCAAGAATTGTAGCTCTAGGATCTTTGGTTTTATATTCTCGATGACCCATTCCCCAAATAACTTGTTTATTCTTGAGTCTGTTTTCAATCCAACCACGGGCATTTTTTGCAGAACCAATTTCATCAAGCATTAGGAGTACATTTTCATTTGCATTGCCATGCAAAGGTCCAGCAAGAGTTCCAACTCCAGAGGCAATTGAAGAAAAAGGATTGGCAAGCGTAGACGCTGTTACCATAGTTGAAAACGTGGAAGCATTGATTGTATGCTCCGCATGTAAAATTAAACAAGCATCCAAAAGACGAACAATTTCTGGGTCAGATTCCTCTCCAAAACACATGTACATAAAATTTTCAGCATATGACATTTTGTTGCTTGGTGGAATTGGATCATATCCTCTACTGATGCGAGTCCACATTGCGACTAATGTGCTCATATTTGAAATTATCTTAATGAGTGCATTTTGGGTATAAGCAGAATCTGGATCTGCTGCACCAGCATCTGGGTAGAAAGTCGCCATCGCAGCCATTGCAGTTTGAAGCACATCCATTGAGTGCCCTGTTGGTGGAAGTGACCAAAGTAAATGACGTATTTTGCGTTTTACTTCGTTTCTTTTTTGTAAAATATTTTTAAAGTCTGAAAGTTCATTTGTTGAAGGAAGTTCACCATTCATTAATAATAAAGCAGTTTCTTCAAATGAAGAGTGTTTGACAAGGTCCTGAATAGAGTAGCCTCTATATGCAAGTACCCCTTTTTCCCCATCAATCGAAGAGATTGCTGATTTAGTGGCTGGAACACCAGCTAGGCCTGGGATATATTCGGTCATAGTATTATTATTAAATTGAAAAAGAAGAGCCACAACCACAAGTGGTTTTAGCATTAGGATTGGTTACAACAAAGCGAGCACCCTGAAGGTCTTCTAGGTAGTCAACAGTTGAACCCATAAGATATTGATAGCTCATTGGATCAATTACAAGCTCTACACCCTGCTTATTGACACCACTATCACCCTCTTTGAGGTTTTCATCAAAAGTAAAGCCATATGAAAATCCAGAGCAGCCACCGCCCGTAATATATACACGTAACCTTAAAGCAGGATTTTTCTCCTCTTTGATGAGCTGTGCAACTCTCGTTGCAGCATTATCACTAAAGACTATATCGGCTTCATCTTGAATTTCGACAGCTAGTGTAGACATTTCTCGTTAATTCCTATTTTTATAAATAACATTTAAGGCAGTAAGCCAACTTGTTTTAGGCCTTCCTGCTCATTAAGGCCAAACATAAGATTCATGTTCTGTATTGCTTGACCAGCAGCTCCTTTCACTAAGTTATCAATTACAGACATAATTACGAGTTTATTGCTGTGTTCAATATACTCGATTGAAATTTGGCAATAATTCGAGGACTTAACAGAGCGTGTTTCAGGATAAGCACCTTTTGGTAATATTTTAACAAATTCTTCATTTTTGTAGGCATTTTCGAAATAAGATTGAATATCAACATTCGAATCAAGTAAGTCGACATAAATTGTAGCCTCAATGCCCCGGATCATTGGAATGAGATGAGGGACAAATGTAAGTCCAATAGGACCTTTCGCAATAAGTTCAAGTTCTTGTTTAATCTCAGGAAAATGACGATGCCCACTAACTCCATAAGCCCTAAAATTTTCAGAGGCTTCGCTAAGAAGCATTTTTTGATTTGCGATACGACCAGCTCCACTGGCTCCAGATTTACAGTCAGCTATAATGTTTGATGGATCAATTAAATTATTCTCAAGAAGTGGCTTTAGTGCAAGAAGAACTGCAGTAGGGTAACAACCAGGATTTGCAATAAGTCGAGCCTCCTTGATTAAATTTCTTCTAATTTCAGGTTGACCATAGACGGCCTCTTTTAAAAGAGAGCTTTGAGTATGCTCCATGTTGTACCACTCAGACCATAGATCTGCATCATTAATTCTAAAATCAGCACCTAAATCAACAACCTTAATGCCTTTATTGATAAATGAATTGGCGCTATTCATTGCAACCCCATGAGGTGTTGCAAAGAAAATTATATTACATTCATAAAGGGCTTTATCATCTGGCAATGAGTATTCTAAATCTGATATTCCTGACATACTTGGAAAAATTTCTGAAACTTTTTTGCCTTCAAGTGCCCTTGAAGTAATTACAGCAACTTTGGCACTTTTATGAAGATGAAGGATGCGCAGAAGTTCGATGCCTGTATATCCTGAGCCACCAATAATCCCAACTTTAATATTCATGATTCATCTTCTCCAAGCATCTTTTCAAGATAGTGGATGTTCATTCCACCTTTTTTAAATATTTTGTCATTCATAATTTTTCTTTGAAGTGGAATGTTTGTTTTAATTCCATCAATAACCATTTCATCAAGAGCATTTTGCATTTTAATAATTGTATTAGCTCTATTTTCACCAAAAGTAATCACTTTTCCAATCATCGAGTCATAGTGAGGCGGAACATTATAACCGTTATAAACATGTGAATCTATCCTAACGCCTAGTCCACCAGCTGCATGATACTGAGTAATTTTTCCCGGAGAAGGCATAAAGGTTTCTGGGTCTTCTGCATTAATTCTACATTCTATTGCATGGCCTTTAATCTCAACTTGCTCTTGGGTGAGCGATAATTTTTCGCCTCCTGCTATAAGAATTTGCTCACGGACAATATCAACTCCAGTAATCATTTCTGTTACAGGGTGTTCAACCTGAACTCTGGTATTCATTTCAATAAAATAAAACTTATTTTTATCAAAAAGAAATTCAAAAGTTCCAGCACCACGATAGTTAATTTTTTTACATGCATCAGAACAAATTGTCCCAATCTGATTTCTTAATTTCATGCTAATTCCTGGGGCTGGTGCTTCCTCAACAACTTTTTGATGACGTCGTTGCATTGAGCAGTCTCTTTCACCAAGATGAATAGCATTGCCATGTTGGTCTGCTAGAACCTGCACCTCTACATGTCTTGGTGTAGTAAGAAATTTTTCCATGTAGACCTCTTCATTTCCAAAAAAACTTAGAGCCTCTGTTTTTGTTAATTCAATAGAACCTTCCAATTCATCTTCAGACTCAACAATTCTCATACCACGACCACCCCCTCCACCTGAGGCTTTTATTATTATAGGAAATCCAATTTCCTTGGCAATCTTGACGCTTCTCTTGGTGTTTTTATCAAGAGCTCCATCCGAGCCTGGAACACAGGGAACACCTGAGCTTTGCATTGCTTCAATTGCCGCAACTTTATCACCCATAACTCTAATATTCTCAGGCCGAGGTCCAATAAAAATAAAACCACTTTCTTCCACCTGCTGAGCAAAATCAGCATTTTCAGAAAGAAATCCATAGCCTGGGTGAATAGCATCAGCATGAGTAAGTTCAGCTGCACTAATAATTGCTGGAATGTTAAGATAGCTCTTGACAGAAGGATGAGGGCCAATACAAACTGCTTCATCTGCTAATCTAACATGCTTTAAATCTTTATCAGCTGTTGAATATACAGCAACAGTTTGAATTTCAAGCTCTTTGCATGCCCTTAAAATACGCAATGCAATTTCACCACGATTGGCAATTAAGACTTTTTTAATTGAACTCATTCTATTACAATAAGAGGTTGTCCAAATTCAACGGCATCTCCATCCTTAACAAGGATATTAACAACAACTCCTGATTGATCTGCTTCAATTTGGTTCATTATTTTCATAGCCTCAATAATTCCTATAGTATCACCCTCTTTAACCTGTTGACCAATTGAAACAAAGGGCTTGGCAGTAGGTGATGGAGCTGAATAATAAGTGCCTACCATCGGTGAAGTTATAGAATTAATATTGAGTGATAAAGCTTCAGTAGTTGAGGAAGGGGGAGTAGCATTGGCTTGAGACGTTGGCAGTGGCTGTTGAATAAATGATTGAGGTTGTAATGGGGTATTGCCATATCTTGAAATTTTTACAGATTCCTCACCTTCTTTTATTTCAATTTCTGACATACCAGACTGCTCTAGAAGCTCCATCAATTTTTTTACTTTACGAATATCCATTTCCTCTCCCTTAAAATTTTTTGTAATGGGTAATTACAATAACAACAAATAATCACATCATCCTTTAAGGCCTGAAATGACACCCAGTTTGTTTTTTAGCTTAGGATATTTGACTGCAAAAGGACCCTAAGGCAAGACTTTTTAATTTTAAATCAGCAAATGAATTTTACCAGCTATTTAGCTCAAAATAGACCCCATTCAATGCATTTAGAAGATATTAGTGAAAATTTATTTGATTTTCTCGAGATGGGTAATAAAATCTTTAGCACTCATTTCCCCAATAATCCTATAAGCCCTTAATTCCTCACCATTTTTAAAAAATAATAGTGCTGGAGGCCCAACAAGTGAGAACCGCGCTAACATTGATTGATTAAAGCGATTATTTTCAGTGACATCAAGTGTTGATCTTAAAGAGCCTTTTAAGACATCCTTAACTAGCTTATTTGAAAAGACAACTCTTTCAAGCTTATTACAAGCAATACACCAGTCAGCATAAAATTTAACGATCAGAAGCTTACTAGTATTTTTAGTTTTAGCTATTTCAGCATTTAGCTGAGCTTCATTTAAAACTGTTTCAAATTCGATACTTTTTGAAGAGCTGATATTTTCACCATAAATTATTGAGTCAATTGGTTGTTGAATATCACCACCACCTTTTGCAACAAGCGCCCAAAGTAATATTCCATAAATAAATATAATTAAACCAGAAAGTTTAAATAGTAAATCCCATAGTTTAATTGACCTTGTTAGATTTTTAAAGATACCAAGTTTAATAGGAGCATAAGTTAATAAAAGAGCCCAAAAAATAAGTGATAAGAGTGGACTAAGAATTCGATCCAGTAGGAATAGGGCAACAGCTATCATTAGGAAACCAAAAATTCTTTTCACATTTTCCATCCATGGCCCAGCTTTAGGGATTGCATTAACCCCCCACCCACATATGATTATTAATGGAACACCCATCCCCAAGCCCATTGCAAAAAGACTTATTCCACCTTTTAAGGCGCTTCCACCAGCAATAACGTAGCTTAAGGCTGTAGCTAAAAATGGAGTTACACATGGCCCAACAATTAGGGCAGAGAGAAAACCCATGATGCTGACACCAACAAAATTTCCACCATTTTGTTTATTGCTAATACTTGTAATTTTGTTTTGAAATTTAGAAGGTAGCTGAATATCATAAAAACCAAACATTGAAAAAGCAAGAATGATAAAAATTAAACTAAAAGTTACTAAAACCCAAGGCGTTTGCATTATTGCCTGAAGATTTATTCCTGCCCCAAAGAATCCTGCAGTAGCACCAATTAAACCATAAGCTACTGACATTGACAGAACAAACACTAATGACATTAAGATAGCTTTAAAATTACTAGGAGTATGCTTCTGCCCAATGATAATTCCAGATAATATTGGCACCATTGGATATACACATGGAGTCCAGGATAAGGCTAGTCCAGCTATAAATGCAGCAATAAATAAAGCTAACCCACCTTGCTGAAACTTTTCTTTAACACTAAGTTCACTCGTAGTTATCTGTTCTAATAAAGGACTGGGGTATGCCTTAGATCCAGTTAAATCAACCTTAATTTGATCACTCTGGGGAGGGTAGCAAACGCCACCATTCCAACAGCCCTGATGATTAATTATTAAATTAATAGGGTTGCTAGTTATATTTTTTAACAAAAGGGTTATTTCTACAGGCGTGTCATAAATATTAACTTCACCAAAAAATTCATCTTCTTTCAGCTTAGCTTTTGGAAAAACCGAACTTTCAATGCTAGCACCCTCTAATGTAAAAGATATTTTATCTCTATAAAGATAATAGTTAGGAGTTATAGCCCATGAGACGCTAATTGTCTTATTATCTAGTTGCCGTGCTTGGAGGTTAAATGCCTGTGAAACTGGGAGAGGATGATTAACATTCAATTGGGCATCATTGGCCAAAATCTGGCTAGAAGACATGGTTTGACTTAGACCCGATTCATCAATAATTATTGAAGTTTC
>Ga0115568_10000098_pt1 | contig 59863 bp, 92 predicted proteins | sample COGITO_mtgs_1204_FD_87296 | JGI IMG/M metagenome (GOLD analysis project Ga0115568, IMG submission 87296) | Pelagic marine microbial communities from North Sea - COGITO_mtgs_120426 | ecosystem: Environmental > Aquatic > Marine > Epipelagic | place: Germany:Helgoland, sampling site Kabeltonne...
ATTTCAAGCGATAGCTGACGCAAAAATCTATGAGCAAGCAGTTCTTTGCGGCTCATATCGTCTGACTTGGGGAAACCTTCTTCGGCAGACTGTGCAGCCAATCGCGCAACGGTCGGCCAATCTTTCTCGCGAACAGCCACTATAGGGCCTTCAGCTTCCGCCAATACATTCGCGAGTTCTTCTTTTATAATGCGAGTAAGCATCTTCTTTGATAATTGCATTGATTTCTCCATAATGACTTTTTTATACTAAATAGTATGAAATAATTCATTTTAGCTTGACAAATAATCATAAATGGGTTATATTATAGTATAATCAAATTTTATAAGGAGCTACTATGACTGAAACGCCTCTATGGGACAAAAGTTTGTTCTATATTTATGAATTTAGCGCGTCAATTGAAGAAACGGATAAGATGATCGCGGATATCTTCGCGGAGTTTCCTTCTATATTGTGGGGAAGCTATGTAGCCGAACGATATACTAACATCGAAAAGGATAAAAGCAAAGTTACAATCAAGAGATTCAAGTCACGCGAAGAGTGTATTCGTCATTGTACAGCACCTGTGCTCCAATGGGATCAATACGACGGTTAGGATAGCGGTAATCTGGGAAAATTTTTGGGCAGAAATTCTGGCTATGTCGAATTTGCGATGGTTTCTTCAATGAGAAGATCCAACATTGTCTGGCTGTAGCCGCTCTGGAACTTATAAATCACCATATCTTCTGTAATCATAATGAATGTTGGCCATGATGTAAGCGGCCATCCTTGTGTTGCATCTGCATTTAAAAGACTTCGCGATCCCTGAAGCACTGGTTCTGTGATGATTCCAAGCTCATTAGCCCATAATTGAGCACCCTGTAAGTCCATTGGGTTTCCGCTAAGGTCTTCAATCAGCACCGTAACATACCTCACATCGTGCGCGGCGAACTTATCTGCTGTCGCTTGAGCATCAAGTCCTGCTGCTTGACATGGGCCACACCACATTGCACTTAAATCCAATACAATGATGCTCCCGTAAAAATCATAAAGATTGACATCATTATCAAACTGATCTCTAAGAGTAAAGTCACATGGGTGACTTCCAACTTCTTGTGCGCAATTCTCCCATGTAATTTCCTTTTCTTCAACAAATGAATCGGTTGATGGCTTTTCAGCAGGAGCACTGCATGCTGTGAGCGATAGTGCTAAAATAAATTTTAATAAGGTCTTCATATCTTAACTAGTCTCTGTCAGCGGGGTAAAGACTAAATTTGGGAAATTTTGCTGTGGGTATTTCGTGTATTAGGCCCGTATCGCTCGATAACCCAGCTTCTAAGTACCTATTTGGGAGGGGGTAGAACCCCCCAGAGGGGGGGTGTGGGGGAGGGGCCCCCCGTCACATTGCGGTTACGATTGTTACGGCTATGCTTCAAACTCCTCGGCCATGAATGTTTCGAATGCCTCATCGTCTTCGTCGGGGTCGGGGGTGGTATCATCTTCTTCAATTTGTAACACAGCAGCTACGAACTGACCGCTGACTATCTCGCGTGGGGCTAAGGGCTTAGCGTCTATGTAGTCAAGGTCAACCGCTAGCATGTGGCGCACACGGTCGCACTCTTCAAACTGTACTGGCAGATAGTACCCGACATTGTAAGCGATTGATGGGAGACCGGCAACGGTTCCGATACCATAAGCATCGTGCTCAACAAGCGAGCCTTCGGCTGGCAGGCTATCGCGTGAGCCATAGGTCTCGGGGTGGATTCGGTTAAGACTCGGGCGTCCACCTGTTGCTTTGATAGATGCGATGTTCTCTGAGAGTTTCATAGCTTGATTGTTTCGGGTGCGCATTAATAAGGTTTTGATTGACATATGGTTATCCTGATTGGATGGGTGAAAAGGGTGAGGGTTGGTTTACTTCCAAGTCATAAAGACTTCATGTTGTCCTTGCTGCTTGGCTTCATGCTGCTCTATGAGAGTTCCTACTTCGCTCATTATTTCGTTGTGGTCTCTGACAATCTTTCGGGCTGTTGCGATGTTATGACATTGGGTGACATCACCATTTGGGAATTGAACTGCGAAGGTTCCCCAAAACTTGCCTATAATGATTTGTGGTTCGTTTGCTTTCTGCTCTTGTAGTTTTCTCATGGCTGCTCTCTCTGAAGGGTGGAAGTTTAAAAGGTCTCTGTTTAAGTTAGTCATGTTTATCTCGCTTCTTCAATGTTAAAAAGGTCTAAGCTCCATTCTGGGTCGTCAATATCACGAGAGTGAAGGGTTCTGGTTTGGTCAAGCTTATGCATCTGAGTTCCCTTCCATGGTCCACTATCCACCAAGGAGTTCCAACAGACATCCCATCGACCATTGGAGTGTCGGTTTAACAAAAGGCCAATGACCTTAATGTTTTCATCGTCTTTGAACCACGCGGGACATACGATGTCACCGACTTTAAGTTTTGCTGCTTCTGCTTCTGCTATCAATTGGGCTACTGCTTCATCGTTCATCATTTTATTTCTCGGGTCTCGGGGTGAAGCGAAAAGTATTGTCTTTTCATACATATAATATAACATGCTGGTAAAGTTTGTCAAGTTTTTATTTAAAGTTTTTTTGTTTCAAGGTTCACGATGTTTGGGTTGGTCTTAACAAACTTAATGAATCGCCTCTTACCAGCATCTGTAATAACCAGACCTTCTTTTGTCATTTTGATTGCTCTGACCTGAGTTAGGATAACCATGTCGGCCCAGCCCATTTCGCTTGAGCGGAGTCGAATGCCAGTGATAAGGCGGCTAAGGATGGTGGCTTGTGAGCTTGTCATTGGAAATTGCATTTTATCTCGTGGGCTTTGGGTTTGGTCAAGGAAAAGTTTTCTTCTTTTCATACATATAATATAACATGGTCACGGGTTTTGTCAAATGTTTATGCGGTCAATAAATGTCCTAAAGTTTACAAAACCAACTAGGCATTGAATAGCATCGTGACCAATAGCCTACGGTTCCATGTTCGCAATCGTCGTTGTTTAAAAACTGAAAGCCATTATAGTTTCCTGTGGCATGAAGGACAGACTCAATTGATTGACAGATGGCTTGTTTATAATCCGCTGATGCTGTCTTGTCTGTTCTGATAAGCTGAAAGTTAGCTCTTAAGATGAGTTGGTCTACTTTGATTGTCTTCTTTGGCATGGATGCTTCCGTTGGTTTTGAAAACTTTATTGTTTTCATACATATAATATAACATGGTGAGGTGTTTTGTCAAATGTTTATGCGGTCATTAAATGTCCTAAAGTTTTTTTAATCTTTCCTCTTGGCCTACGATTTTCCATTTGAAATCTTTAAGGCCGTGCTTTTCCCAGCAATCAAATACAGCGGATTCAATACATCCGTTCATGTCCAGCATGGTAAAAACGGTTTCAGTGTAATCATCAAAGATAAGGGTTAGTTCACAAGCTTCATAGTCTGGCATAATGGCCTCGGGTAAAGTGAAAAACATAATCGCTTTTCATACATATAATATAACATGGTGAGGTGTTTTGTCAAATGTTTATGCGGTCATTAAATGTCCTAAAGTTTTTTTATGTCCCCTACGGGCTACCCCTTATACTTTTGGGTATAGCGAACCATTATCGTCACTTTTGCTTTTGGTCATCTCCAATAATTGGGAAGGTCACAGTCAAGATTATATTTGGTCTGTGCGGTGAATGGGCTCTTGGACCGAATGGACTTCGGGATAAACCCGTAACAAGCGACACTTTGAGAGTTTCGTGAGAGTCTCGTGAGTGCTGCGAGAAGTGCTACGCGGTCAAGCAATTTGTCTAAAAAGGTCATTTTAAAATCTCCAATGATTTCAAGGGGTTAGTTTAGGTTGTCCCGTAAGGCACATAGAATGTTTCGGGGTGTTTCGTGAGAGTTACATATGTTTCGTAAAACTTTGAGAGTAAAAGGGAGAAACGGAAAGGGAAAGGCTATTTAAAGGTAAGGGTTAAAAGTACTTGATTATTGGCATAGAATGTGCTTATTACACACTTAGAGGAACCAACTATCTCCAACCCCTTAAAACCTTAAAACTTTGCTCTCTCCATAGAGTTCTGAGCAACAACGAGAAGAGCTAATCCCCACCGAATACTATTCTGTTTTTTCTTTACTACACCGAATACAATACACATACACGGGCACACACGGGGGTAGTATCAGGCAAAAACATATACAGAAGATGCCCCTACACTGGGGCTGTCTTCAAACAATGCTTAAGCTTTATGATTGAGACCATCGCATAATGTTCTGAAGTACTCACATATAACAGAACAATGTGCAGTCCTTAACAATTAAGTACTTCTGTGATGTCCATGCAATATAACAGATACATCAAACACCAAGCCCTTGAACATGTGCTCCCATTCCTCAACAGAGATACACTTAACTCCACTTGTTCTCTTAAGAGCATTGACATGTGTACTGGTTGTCTGTGACTTATAGTGTCCACCTGTACTTGTATAATCAATAGCATAGGTTTCTCCTCCAAGGTTAAACCCTATTACCAAGTTATACGAATGAATGACTTTACCATCTGTGGCTAAGTTACCTGCTCTACCTTCTCTATTCATTGTGAAGCTTCTTATTACATCTGAATTTCTCATTGTCTTTATCCTTTTTTTAAATGTGTCTCTGGCAATTGATGAAGGGTGAGCAGTTTCTAAACATGCTCAGGTTTTGACGGGGTTGAAAGGAACATCCTTTTCATACATATAATATAACACGCTGGTTACATCTGTCAAGCTTTTATTTAAAGTTTTTTTGTGTCTCTGGCTATTGATTGTGAGTGTTGTTTGTAACAATGATGTTGACCTGATCTCTGCCTCGATAGATGGTTCTTTCGAATCGCTTTATCTCAAAGACGATGGTTTCATTCATGTATACTTCTGTCTCTTCATGAGCGTCACCGCTATGCATAAAGGCTTGTTCACCCAAAAGGTCAACCATAAAGCCATCGTTTGTTTTTGATGTTACCTTACCATAGACTTGACCTTTCTTTTTCCATACTTGGTAAAGAGTATCCTGCCATTGGCTTCGGGTAAACTTCTTACCTTGAGTATCGCCGGTTCTTGTAGCATGTTTGAATTGGTCTGCTGTCATGTAGTTTGGGTTGTGTTTTATATTTTTCATTTAATCTCCGAATGTTGAAAAGGTTAGGATTATTGGCTTGCTTTTGTGTTGAAGCCAATGGGTTGGATGGTGGTTTCAGATTCCTGCTCTGAAGCACCCTGTTGTTGCTCTATAGCTGCCAGTGCTGCCATCTGAGCGGATGGTTGAAGTCCTTTGATTAAGATGGTCTGAAGGATTGACTCCAGTCCCTCGTTGTCTAGGTTGAGTTCTATTGTTATTTTGTTCATTGGATTTTCTCCGTATGATGTGAATAATCGTGGCAGCATATACCACACTTACCATTGTAATGCCTAAGATAAAATGTTTCATGTGTTCTCGGATAGTCCCCGAAGGGACAGGGCTTATTGCCCTGCTGTAAGGTTGCTGACGATGTGCTCTTGGATTGATACCTTCTCTCCAGAAGCATTCACGGCTACGATGTCGTGAAAATTGACGATGTTGGTTGAACAAGCTGAGCCTTCACCCATTGCTTTCCAAAGAAGCATTGAGACCTCTGAAGGAATACGAACGAAGTAGTTAGCAACATTCTGAAGCTGGTCAGAAGTTAAGTCTTCATCAAATATCTTTGATGCTTTAATCTTCTCTACCATTGCGGTGTGCTCATTGATAACCCAATCGTTGGTATCATCAACACGGCCATCATTGACTAACTGCTCAACAGTTAATTCATTTTTGTATTCTCGAAGGTAATCATTGAAAGCTATAGCAGCTTCCATACCAACGAATGAGTTAGCAAGGTGATAGATGGTTGGAGACATCTCAAAAGACAAGCCAGCGGTCTCTAGAGCATTGCTCAGGCGTTCCCAAGAGCGTCGTGAAGGATAAACCTTGTTAGGCTCGTACTCATCGTTGTGCTCTAAGTGTTGGTGATTGCTGTTGATGAAATCCCAGATAGGCTTCGCAACAACATCAGCACCCCAGTTAAGCCAATCTTCAACAGTAGGCTCTACATCAAAGACGGTGTAGCGGTCAAGTTCTGCTGGGTCCATCTCTCCAACTTGATATTGTGCTCCATGGACACCACCGTTAACGGCTGCGAAGATGAGAGTATCAGGATGTAAAGCGTTCCCAGCAATCTTACGACTATCACAAAGTTCAAAGATACCTTGACGAACTTCCATGGTTGCTCTGTCTACTTCATCTAAGAAGAGAACGACAGCAGAGTCACAAGCCATTTTAAGCCAGTCTGGAGCGTTCCAAGTGGTGCTGTTATCATCAATAGAAGGAAGCCCAAGCAAGTCGCCTTCAGTCATCTGTGAAGCTCTTCTTTCGACGATAGGAAGACCAGCATTTTTAGCGTACTGATATACGACGGTTGACTTGCCGATTCCATGACGACCACGAAGTAAAACGGGGAAGCGAGCATCGGTAACGAGTGGGACTATTTGTAAGAATGTTTTGAAATCAATTGACATGGATTTTTCCTTGAATTTTGAACAGGATTGTTCTTGGTTTATATACTAACTAGTTGTTAATGAAGTGGTTGGAAGTCTCTGAGAGTCGTTGTTCTCTTCTGATGTATATAATATAACACATACAGCCAGTTTGTCAAGAAAAAAGTTTATTTTTCTTTAAAGATTTTTAATGCAATCTTGTGAGCAAGGTCTCCTACATAGGTTCCAAGAGTTACTGAAGTAATGATTAATGAAATGCCTATAAATGTCACAAGAACGAATTCCATATGTATCTCCTTTTGATGTATATAATATAACCGATTGGTAAAGTTTGTCAAGTTTTTTTATTGTTTTTTTTAAAGATTTTTTAGTCTTCTGGTTTGCGTGTCCATTCTTAGGCCGAGGTCATATAAATAAAGTTTTGTGGCCAAGAGTGCAACGAGTATTTCGGCTGTCATGTAGCTTAAGACGGCTGATGTTGTTAATGTTATTATTGATGTTAAAATCATGTATATCTCCAATGGATTAAAAATAAGGTTTATTAGGGTGGGCAAATCCCCGTAAGCTACTGCCCTAAATCAAGTGGTTTAATTATGTCTCCCTTTTGTACATATAATATAACCGGTTCAGGATGTTTGTCAAGTTTTTTTATTGTTTTTTTTTAATCAATCGCAATGACCCTCTCATTGGTCTGGAAGTAAGCTCTGTCTTTACATTCTGGTGTTGTCATCCACATTCTTTGGCATTTACTTGGGATGGGCTTTGGAGCTTCCATGTCAGTCAGGATTATGTGGCCATCGAATTTGTTAGTATTGACATAGCGTGTGGGAGCATCAAAGTTAGTACCGCCGGTTAGAACCCTTTCCATAGTTCGACGCTTTCCTTTTTTCCAAACATAAACTTTGCTCTCGTCAACTTCACTATCAAAGGGAACAACTGTAAATTCAGCTAGCTTAGCAAGGTTATTCAGTTCAGAGAAGAACGCAGCCAACATTTGGTCACTAACTGAACCAGATTGGTCAATGCTGATGGCTATCTTAGCTCTTCTGGTAATCTTCTTACCTGAATGTATATAAGGATACCTTTTGTTTAATCTTCTCACAGTAGACCGCTTCTCGGCTCTCTGAGATGTCTTGATGAAGTATCTAAGAACAGACCGCCAGTTTACTTTTGGCTTTATCATATCCATAATCTGCTTTCGTACCTCTTGAGATACAGTACCCCAGCCTTGACCGCTAGCAGCGTCTTGAGCAGCCTTTTCAACAGCTTGCTTAAGTCTTTCTTTTGCCATGTCTCGCACCTCTTCAGAGGCATCACCCCATCCGCTATGGTCATCCATGGTATCAGGCATTCCATTGCCTTGGCCTTGAGAAGGTTGTCCAGAGCCATCACCTTCACCATCTGATGGTTCACCTTCGCCTTCACCTTCTTTGGGCTTGAATTGCTCATCGTTCTGAAGCTTTGAGAAATACCACTCAGCAGACATGCCTCTTGGATAGTCTTCAAAGGGCTTTACTTCTGGCATACAGCCGCCTTCGGGAAGCTTACCAACAAGATGTGAGTTTATAGCCAAATCTGTTGCGACATTCCACATCTTTGACATACCTTCGGGAGGCAATCGGCCTGTGACATGCTCAAAGATGATGTGATAAAACTCGTGCATTAATACACCAAAACGATGATTGTCGGGCATATCAGCAAAGAAGGCAGGGTTATAAAGCATCTCAAACTGAGCAGTTTCTGGGTTTAACCGGACACCAGCAGTTGGAATAGCTGTTGAGGCTCTCTTCTGTATCCTTCTGCTTAATGCTGCGAAGAACGGCTCGGATTGTAACAATCTAAAGGTGTATTTGTTTAAGTCAAACTTTTCTGGATTTGTGTATTTGGTTTCGCCTTCATCAGTCATTGATTTTTCCTGTGCTCTTGGTTGATGTATATAATATAACCGATTCAGAATGGTTGTCAAGTTTTTTTATTGCTTTTTTTAAGTTTTTTTATCTCGTATCTCCAATGCCCCTGTCTGCGGGTTGCCCCCCACAGGTATTGGTCTTTTTTAGATACGAACCAGTCAATCATAAATAGCGGCCTTGCTGAGTTGAATGAAGTATTCTTTATCTCCAGAACGATGCCAAACTTTGTCCGCTTCGCAATCCAGTTTTGCTCTTGTTTTGAGCCAGCAGCAGATAATGTAACTAAATCTCCGACTTTCATAGTGCCTCCAAAAATCGTGTATACCATCGTTGTCGTTGTCCATTAAGGGTAACGACATACACAACCTTGGGCTCTCCATCAAAATGTCGCATTCTTATCTCAATTACAATACCAATTTTGCTGTGGTCAGTAAACTGGGCTGAATATTTGTTTTTAACTAAATCTCCAATCTTCATGCTGCCTCCAACCAATGCTCTGGGAAAAAAGTCTTGGTGTTTGTTTTTATATGAAAGACTTGCGCCATTGTTGGGTTAGCAGACAATACTATATAAAGTTCATCTCTGTACTTTACTAAATCTCCAATCTTCATTTTAACTCCGCTGTTTGATTGTGATGTATATAATATAACTGATTGTGAATGTTTGTCAAGTAAATAATTACGATTTTTTAAACTTTTTTAGTTCGTAGCGATTATGGCCTGTGGGTTTCCTCCATGGTTTTCCGCTATATTCTTGTGGGTAAATCCATTTGACACGATGGTATTTATCGCCAAGGCTGTAAACGATTATACCAAAAGTAGCACATGCTCTTTGTCTCCAGTTTCCTTGCGCCTTGCAACCGGCAGATGATAGTGTAACTAAATCTCCAATCTTCATTTTAACTCCGTTATTTGATTGTGATGTATATAATATAACCGATTGGTAAAGTTTGTCAAGAAAAAAGTTTATTTTTTTATTGTCTCGACATCTAGCTGTGTTTCAATCCAGACATGAGCACCGCATGACAGGGGCTTATCGGGCCGATAGACCACTCTGGCAACCTCATTGCCATCCGCATCCCTGATAATTGCTTCATGGGCATAGGTGTTGGTCTTGTAGGTCTTACAGGTTAGGACAGGTTCAAGCTCTCCTTTCTTTCTGTTGCTCTTGATTACATGCTGGTTTACATGGATGATTGTTTTCATTTTACACTCTTGACGACTTTAAAATACTCTGGTTTCATTACTGCTTCATGAGTAGTAAATTGGATTCTATACATATAACCCGCAGATTTCCAAGCGGGAAGGACAGGTATCACCGCAACAATGATGCCAAATTGACCATTCTTATAGAATCGTGATGATTTATGTGTATATTGTATTAGGTCACCGACTTGGTGGGTGGGGGAGTTGGACTTCATTTTACTTTCCTTACCTTAAAACTTTTTAATGTCTCATTATTAAAATACCAGTTAAAAGGTTGACTTAAGGGTCTCACCTTAATGAATTCGTTCTCATTGCTGAAGACAACTCCAAACCTTTTGGTAGTATCAATTTGCCACTCTATCAGTGTCCCGACGGGTAGGTCATCAACCGTCATACAAACCTACCAGCACTTCTATCAAAACCGGCTTCCTCAACACTGCCCATAATCTTTCCGCCTTGACTAGCACAAATCTTATAGAACTTATCGCATTCAGGCATTAAGAACACAGTATATTTCTTAAGTATTGCGATGACCTTTTGGCTATCATCCAAGGTTCGAGAGCGGAGAACCATTTTTCCACTAGCAACATGTGTTATCACCCACCATTGGCTGGAAGTTTCAAGCTTACCATCCCCACTCTGAGGTCGATGAACCACAAAAGGGTAATTAAAATAGCCACGGCCTTGGTAGACACAGCGGCTTCCGCTTGTATTTAATGAAACTGTTATGGTGCTTGTTTTCATGAGAAACTCCGTTGCTCTCGGTTGGTATAGATAATGTATCATGGGTTGGTGGGTTTGTCAAGAAAAAAGTTTATTTTTTATTCTTTCTTGAAAATCTCTTTAAATCTCTTTCAATAATATCATATGACTTACCAATAGATGGAGCAAAGATGGTGTAATAGCGAGTACCACCACGGGTCTTGTTATATGTAAGCGATTTATCGATAGGCTTTGAATCAATTTTGGTTATAATGCATGCTTGGTTTGTAAGAAGGCCATAAATGGTTCTCCATGTACTCGCAGCTACGGATGAGTGGCCCCTAGGGGTTACAAGAGACCCTAGTGGATAAAGAGGAGCAGTCTTATGTGACTCCAGAACCTGTTGAGCATACTTGTTGTTCAACATTCTATCGATAGAAGCATGGTAGTTAGCTGGAACATCACCTTCGCCACGGAACCAATCTTGTAATCGCACGACAATGTTCCGATAATAGCCTGTTATATCATAAAACGCAGCGACAATCTTAAGGTCATTCTGGTATTCTTCATCGTTAAGCAAGCGGTCTCTACATTTTTCCATCTCTGCCTGATGCTCAGCAGAGTATTGCTTTTGAATAGACTCAAAATAGCTAGCTTGACGAGGTGTTAAGCCTCCGTATTTTTCACTCGCATTTATAAATGAGGTAATAACTTCAAGATGCCTTTCGTTTGGCTTCTCTTCAGCGTTAATGGTGGCCAATAGCTTTGTCAATTGCTTTTCTATTTCCATGAGATCTCCATAGTTCTCGGTTGATGTATATAATATAACCGATTGGGATTGTTTGTCAAGAAAAAAAGTGAAAAAGATTATTTTTTATTTCCTTTGGATATGATTTCCCATGTATATGCTATCTCATCGGACCATGCGATATAAAATAGTGAATAATGTGGAGGTGGATTCGCAAGTTTCAGCTTTATTTTACATATATTTCCAAAAAATTCATGTGAAACTACGATAGCAAATAATGGTGACCCTGTCCTACGATGCATAAGCAGACTTCCAACGGGGTATCTATCCACTATGGACATTAGCACTCCGACAACGGTCTGTGCGACATACAAATCTCTCACCAGTTGGGCCCATTAAGACTACAAAGCCTCTTTCATTTTCCACGACCTCACCTGTAAATGTTTCACCATCGGTTAAAGTAATTTTTATTGTGTCTCCGACTATGAATCTCATTGGGTTATCCTATCTGCTGAAAGTCTGAAGTTCTGTATTCTAAAAACCACTGTGGTATTTTGTTTGTGGGGTATCGCATTCGTGGCTTGTCGGTGTAAAAGCGACGATAACTTTCTACTGTGTTGTCGCTCTTGTACTCGTCAGGCATACACAGAGGCAGGGGGGTAGTATTAGACGAAGGAAATAGGGAGGGGTCATAGAGATCCAGCACAGTCTCCAGTACGCCAGCACACTTGTGTATCTTGCCGAACCGCTCGGTGTACTCGTCAAGCATAGCAAGTGTATGCTCCACAAGGCACTCGAAGTTAGCCGAAGAAGCACGAACCCACTTGGTTGACGGGTGGTTGAGGTGAGCATTTTTGTATGGTGTGACCTTCTCTCCATGTTGGTCATTGATAGCGGTACACAGCATTTGACAGCTTTCTAAAATCATCTTGACCACACGATAATTGTCTAGTGATTGAGCCGACTTTATCCAGTCGATTTGATTGCCTTTACCTTCGATTGCGAATATGTTCATTGTTTTTTCCTGTGTTCTTGGGTGGAGTATATAATATAACCGGTTGTGATTATTTGTCAAGTTTTTTATTTACTTTTATTAGTGCTGTCTTATAATAGAGAGTGTCATGTCCACTAGGAAATGTCACCTTAAACCAACCATCCCCATAGTCTTTGGCAATAATACCAATGCCAACTGTAAAGTTGCCTCTTACAAGATCTCCTACTTTCATTTCTTGGGTGGTGCCTTCGCAAATTTAAGTTCGTATTCTTTAAAATGAATGCCACGCAAATCTCTAACTCTAAGGGCACCGATGGGGAAATCCCGCCCATTCCTAATCCGAGTTATAATGAGGATCTCATCAAAGGCGGAGCTATTTCCATAGTTCTTCTCACCAGCAGCCGATAAGACAACAAGGTCTCCAACTTTGAATTTTAGTTCTTTTTTTTGCTGCTCATCCACTATTTCTTTCTCTTAGGCTTTACGGTGTGTGTTGGCTTCTTCTTGGGCTTTGGCTTCAGAGGAGGCTTCGGTTTTATTGGGGGTCGTGGCCCATAAACCACGGGTGGTTGCTTTGGCTTTCTTCTTTGTTCCCAATGTCCAGCAATCATGTAACCATTCTTCATGTGGGCTGGAACCCAAACCCATATCATATTCGGATGATGTGGATGAAGCGGTCGAGGGGGACTTGTTTTGTCTAGCAAGTAAGGTAATGGTTGGCTCATGTAGGTGGGGGGTGGTATCACCACGGTTGAATTGACTGGTGGTGTATGATAGCATCCACACATTAATAGGGCTATAATTATTCTTTTCATTTCTTTCTCCTGTTCTTTACTAATCTCAGGTGCCTTGGTTGAACCACGATTTCTTTTGATCCAAACAGACACCACACATAAGCTGACCTTTTGGCACCAGAATCCAAAGCAGTAACAACGCCAACTTTTCCTACAAAAGCGGGAGAGATGCCACAATAATCTACAAGGTCACCAATTTTAAATATTTGATTCATTTTTAGTTTCCTCATTAATTAGTGTTTGTACCCACTCGTTTCCATAAGTGTCAGCAAACTCAACCTCGTATTTATGATGAAAGGCAAGAGCTTTATCGTTCTTTACAATAATATTCTGGAGTTTATATCCCGGTATTGTAAATTTTGCTCCGAGACTTACCTCGGGGTCTTGTGACATTACGACAGAGCAGATAGCATAAGGCATAGACTTGCGAGCACGAACCATTTGGCCAGTTGCTTTGTCTTTTCTTTTGCCCCAGTATTTCCGGAAGGCTACCTTGTCAATGATTGCGGTTATGGGTTGGCCACTGTTCTTAATAAAGATTAATAGTTTTGGTTGTAAATAAGCCATCGTGTGTATCCTGTGAAGGGTTTAGGAGTATCAGTTTGTCTGATGTATATAATATAACCTATTAGGAATGTTTGTCAAGTAGATTTGTTTATTTTTATGTATTCTCCCATCTTCAAGGTCCATTCTTTGTCAACTTTGGGAGAATAAACTCGAATCCAATCGTTTTGATTGATGTAAACAACATTTGTAAAGGCTGCGAAGTTTTCGGGCACCCATACAACCACATTAATTAACCCGTAGTATCTTCGTAATGGGATCTCTTCAGGCTCTACTAGGTCACCAACAACCACTTGGCTTTTAGCAGCCATTTTATCAAAGATAGATCTCATCTAGTGATCCTGATATTGGTCATCTTTTCGGGCATCTTCAGCGTATCTATTAATAATATCAAATAAAGACTGCATCATGTGTTCTGTGTACTCATCGTGCCCTGCTCCTTCTGGATATTGGCCCAGTGATTCAATAAACTGCTTCATGGTTTGATACATGGCAAGATTATCCAGTAACCTTTGATGCTTTTCTTCATATTCTCCAAAAATTCCAATGTTTTTCATAATTTTCTCCCTATACTATAATAGTCTTTAGTGTTTTATTTTATTAATCTTTTTTAAGTTGCTCTTCCAGTACCAACAACCTTTGGTCTCGGGTTGACATACCCAGCTTACCTTACATTGCTCCGCAAATCTATGAGACCGTATTACAACACCAATCATTCGCTTCGATCTATATTCGCTATGGCCATGCCCAGTATATCTAACCAAGTCTCCGATAGCAAAATCTTCTTCTTTAATCATTCTTAGCTCCATGACACACTTCGCATCCATCAAGGTTAGTTATCTCTGTTGTTCCATCTGTTGACATTACCAATACAATTGTATCTCCTTCAATAGCTGTGGCTATCTGTCTTACAATCCCAAATCGCCTTATAAGCCCTGTGCCTTCAACCCATGACGGATAAGAAACAAGGGAGCCGATTTTTACTTCATTGGACATCATATACCTTCGCTTTGTCATACCAATGTTGAATTTGTCCAAAAGTAGAATTCCACTCATACGAATTAAGTCGGGCTTTCTTGAAAAGTTCCATAAACCAAGGGCTTTCTTCATTAATCCACTCTTCGGTGAACTCTTGTCTCTTGGATGGCTTTATTACTGTTATATCATATGCGGTTAAGCCTATGTTTGACTCGGGACCAAGCGCAACATGTCCCTTTCGCTCATTGCCAGCAAAAGCTTTATCAAAAAAGCGAGCATTAGAGACAATAGGTAAGCTTTTTCGTAACCGCGTATCTTCGATAGTAACTCCTACTGGATGGTGATCTAGTACGGCTCTATGGGTATAGTCATAGTTAGATACCATATTGAAAACAGTACAATCTCTAAATGCTAATTCAGGAACAATGGATAAGAAAGAGTCAGGATAATACGGATACCATCCATGAGTTTTCCCTACAATGCCATCGGCATTTATAGTGAATTGTAGGAGTGCCCCAGCACCAAGAGAGAGGCTGCTCATACGATCAGCAAACTGTCTCCGATATAGTTTATTGGCATTAAGCACCAAGGTCTGGTTTTCTGCCATTTGCGTACAAGTCCGCCGAGTATGACCAACGATGCTACAATATCCACACCTCGATGCTCGTGTACGACTTTTACCTCGCCTCTTCTCACCGGCTAACTTATAATTGTGTTGTTTTTTCTTAGCTCTGATCGCTTTGTAAAGGATAACAGCAGACTTTAAGGGTGGCAGCCCATTGGTTCCCATTTTGTTGGAGGCATCAAGGGCCTTTACACTCAAATATGTAAAATTTACTAAGCTATTGGGATCAGCAACGAGTTTGTTCATATCAAGAGATCCAGACTCATCAAGCCATTCATCCCCCAAACCATTTGTTGATATAACCAGAGCTACCATATCTAAATATTTATCCAGATTGGGGCATTTTGTGGACCCATGTCCATAAACACTACACATGTAGCACCATGGCCCTTTATTTTTTAATTTTCTCATCAAAACTCCAGTTCAATGATAGCAGGATTGCCGTTGTATATAATATAACCTATTGTGATTATTTGTCAAGTTTTTTATTTATTCAGGATTTATTAATCGGGGACTCTTACCATCACTGTGGGGCAATAAATGGCGAGAGAGTTAATGTCGAATTCATGCGTGGTGCCATCACAATTAGCAACAACAATATAAAATGAATGAGATACTAGCTCTCTCTCGTCATCTTCGATCCACCCGTATTCTTCAATCGATGTTATAAATCCTATTACTGGGTTATCACCTAGCCACCGGACCTCACTGCCGATAGCAGCATTATCATAGTCTAGTGGTTCAAATGCCATCATTGTTAAGTCTTTGAGACTTAGATTTACGACAGGCATTTTTAGATTGTTTTTTTTGTTTATCTATGTGTGACCCTGCTTTCCTTTGGTGGGCATTAACAGCATGCCAATTTCTTGTTTTTGTTCTCATAAAAGATCTCCTAAGATATCAAGTACTTTTGTGTCAACCATGACAGTTGTATTATCGATTTGGGTTATTGGTAAAGTAATTTCTTGGTCATTAATCGCATTAATTAGATCTGACAGCATCCTTATGGTTAATGTTTGTGATAAATCATAGCTTACAAAGTCATTTAATGTTCCGACCCAGCGGGGTGCTCGTGATGATGCGCTGATAAATTCTACAACATCAGTTGCTGCTAATAAGATTTGTTGGTAGTTTGTTTGATACATGTATCCTCCTTTATTGGTACAGTATTAATAATATAACCTGTTCATAACATTTGTCAAGCTTATTTATCCTTTTATTTCTCCGTAAGTAATGTGTAATCGTTCTCGCCAATCAGTGTACTCAGCTATGAAGGCACAAAGAGATTCGGCAACCAAGCTAGCCTCCACTTCTCCTAATTCAATAAAGTATTCATACTCAAAGTACTCCTCTTTCCAAATTTGTCCATGGAACCAATCTAAAAAATAATGATCTAGATCATCTGCTGTGTTATGCATTTGGTTGTAGGATTTAATGCTTCTATAGAGGCCGAGGCAAATGTTGTACATCTTATTAAGAGCGCTTCGAAACGATAGAAAGTTATAGACTTCAATATAATCCTCGGAATAATGAATGACATTATGGATGGTTAGTGGCATGGGCTTGAACTCTCTGTGAGTGTATGTATTTTCTTAAATAGCTATAACTATAGACATCTTCTTCAAGATCTGTCCACTTTATGGTTAAAATGTGATCGTCCATGATAGGTGACCATACTGCTCTAATAATTACACCAATAAGTGTGCCACAGACATGGTCATCAAGAATAACAACAGAACCAACTAGGTCATTCATGAATCCTCAGAGGGATTCATCAGGTCCTCCAAGAGAGCAGGGGGCCAATTAAACCAGCAGCATCGCCACCCCATAAAGTTTGTTGGGTGGCCACCTACATAGGGGCTAGAACCGTCTTCATTGAGGGCTGTGATAACCTGTAGCATCTTTCCCCCATCATCCATGCCTATACGAACCGTAAAGGCATTTTTAGTGTAATTAGGGGCTATTTTATGTAATTCAGCCATAACTTCTTCTGCTGTGTGTTTATTATTTCGCCAGTTTTGTGCATAAGCCATTAAAATCTCCTTTTTGATATATGTAATGTATCACGATTTGAGGGTTTGTCAAGAAAAAACATTTTTTATGGCTCTAGTCTCGCAGATACATCAGTAGCCTTGATTAAAAACTTAGAAAGGATTTTATATTCTAATCCAGTATCAAAATACCAACCAGTCCCTACTCCTCGCAAATATTTGACAGGTTTTATAATACAAATAGTAGTAGCACCAAGCATCTCAGTTATAATAAATAGAGTATCTCCGCCCACCTTTTTATCAATATCGATGTGATCGAAGTAATAACCCACATTAAAATAAACTAAATCTCCCACCTTGAATTCTGTCTCTTCACCCATAAAAATACTCCACTAGGATTTACCCACAGCAGGTAGCGGCATAATAAATTCAGCAGGGACAGTGACATCTTCTGCTGTATGTATCAAATACACTTGATAAAAAGCATCTTCGAAAGCGTTTAAATATAAAAGATTATTTAAGATGATGCCTAAATAATAATTCTCTCCAACGGATTTAACTATAACGAGTTGGCCAATGTGAAACATTATTCATCTCCTTATACTGTGTTAGCATACTAAAGCTAATGTTATGTTTATTTAAAATTTCTAAGATGTTGGCTTCGAAGTCGTAAATACATTCCATTAGGAAAGCAATGTGTTCTTCCTCTTCATCATCCACAAAGATGCGACCACCATAATTGATTTTATAATAAACCCAGATACTTTCTATACAATAATCTAGCCATAAATAGCAATCCATTTGATAAATTTGTTCATTAGTAAATTTCATCTCACACTAGAGCCATTGGAAAAAGCTCAGTGGTTGTGGCATTAAAGTAGAAGGAGATAAGATTTTAATGATCTCCGACTCTACCATGCTATCAAAAGACCCTTTGTTTATGAAAGCCACCGATCCATCAGCATAATAGATTTCATATGTTTCATGCCACACAATGCTTGCGGCTTCATCGCTTCTGGCTCCAACTTTGTATATTTTAACTATCATACCTATCTTACCACAATCAGTGAATAAGGTACCGCGCTTCACCTCCATCATAGCTGCGAACTGCCTCATAAATTTCAATATCGGATATGTTTGTCATTGGTCTCACCAAGCACATACCATTTAATAACTGGGGTGGCATTGCGGGGTCATACCAACCAACTTTAATTCCATGAACCAATCCCACGAAAGCGCCCTCATCTGTAAAAACAGCAGCACCAGAAGAACCTAACCAACAAAATGTTTGAATATAAATACTTAAGTTTCTGTGGCCTGAGATCATCCCTTCAGCATAAATCATTCCATAATCAGATGGCCATGCTAACATATCCACACGATCACCCACATCTATAGACTTTCTATAGAATTTAGCTGGAGGTAAAAGTAATGGTCGCTTTGGCTTCAGAACAGCCCAGTCTACTAAAATATCTATAATCACTAAATCCAATTGATATACCTCGCCATTACCTTCAACAACAGCTACAGTATCGCAAGTGTCAACTACATGGGCGGCTGTCGTCACAAATGGTGTTCCCCTTACTTTAAAATGATTTCCTGAGCCTGAGCCTACTAATAAATTATTCTTAAAACATAAAATGTTATATGATGAGTCTACCTTTTTGCCAAAATCGTTTTTCCCAAGTATGGGTCCAATACCCATCAGTGAGACACAAACTGCCATCATAAATAAAGCTTTTAACCGTTTCATAACATACCCCCGGTATAATAAATAGTCAACAAAAAAGCGGCCAGTAGGGGCCGCTTGAAGAATTGCTAAGTTTTTATTCACTTTCTGGAGTAATCGTCCTCTATCCTCACAATATCATTTAATTGTGTGGTTGAGACTTCCATGACCTTGACATCGGAACCTTGAGAGGCACAGAAGCGATGTAATGTATAGGGCTCAATATGATAATACTGTCCCGGCTTTAATATAATTACTCTATTGTGTTTTCGAGACTGCTCGTCTAAAATCAACTCTAGTGTTCCTTCTAGAACATAAATGGTTTCTTGTTTTACTTTATGATATTGAAGAGAGAGTCTTTTTCCCTCATTAATATAAATTATTTTCCCAGCATAGTAATCTGTCAGAGCCCATACTTCTTCGTGACCCCATGGCTTATCAACTATCATTTTTTACCTCTTTGTTATAAAAATTGAGTGCTTTGAGCATCTCTTGAGAGAATTTATCTTCATTAATAGTTAAATTTAGTTGGTTTGTAAGCTGTAAGCCTCGAATCCATGCCTTGGTTTCATTTAAAATAATGTTTTTATTCTCATCTCTTTCTATAAATAGTACGGCGTGGCCAACTTCGTGAATTAGGGCATAGTATTGTTCTTCTGGTGTTAAATCTTCACCTATTTCTATGTCACCAATAAAAAAAGTATCTAGTGGATCTGATCCAAAGGAGCATTCTTCACTTTCAAAGGCAAAATCAACGCTTACATATAGCTCCGCATAAGCATAAGCTGTTAACTTACTAATCGCTGCTTGTATGTAATCCTGCGTCAATGTATTCTTTAAAGTCTGTATATCCTCCGATGACATTTATTTCATCGCTCTCCGTGTTCAATTTTAAGACAATTGGTACTGTCTTCATGCCATAATTAGTTTTATACCACTCCAAAAGGTCCGGAGAATTTTCGATCCACGAGGCAACATACGGAAGGCACTCTTGGCTTGCTAGCTGATTAGCTCGCTGACACCAGATACACGACCCGAATCCTATAATATGATAATAATACATTTTAACCTCTCAATAGTTGTTTTTTTCCACTTAGACGCTCTCTAATTGACCGAGGCGTTCCTAAGACAGACATTTTTTGGACCTGTGATCCATTTGAGACCGTTACTTGGGAAATAGAAAGGTCTTTGTGTACACCTGCTTCCATTAGAGACTCTTTTATCTGATGATATTGTAAATTATCTTCAATAATAGAAATAACATGCGCAGGATTAATCATAATTCGGTCTATCTTAACAGATTTGTGTGGTTGAGCGTCATTAACCACATCAACCTTAAGTAATTCAACAAGCATTGGCCATCTCCTTAGCAAAGTGAACATCCTTTGCCTTCACCAAAAAGTACTGTTCTTTGATGAAAACTTTCAATACATCGCCTCCGTTTTCAGTTGAGACGACACAACCGATGTGAGGTCGGCTTGTGATTGCTTTGGGAAAAAGCATACTCTTATGCATAGATTCTTCATTAAAAAGCAGCACATTTTGTGGGACTTCGATTAAGTCTCCTTTAATATAACATTTCATTCTTCTGGGTTCTCCTTTAATGGTGCGTCTGTATTCGCACCTTCATACATGGCTTTATGATAACCAATTAACATTGATTCGCATTCATTCAATCGAGCATCTAAAGCTCCTAATTGTTGTCGTGTTCTGTCTATTTGATTGACGACATCTAAAACATTAGGGGCTTCATTAAGCAATGTGTTGACCACTGACTCAATATTTGTGTTTACCGATCCGATTGATTGTTGTGCATCAGAAATAAGGTCCGCAACTGTCTCTGGAACTTCTTCAAGCTCCACCGAATATGATAATCTAACTCTCATTTTTCCTCCGAGGTATATAATTTAATATAACATGTTTATGGTTGTTTGTCAAACGCCAACGAGCACATTATAAAATGATGCTGTAATTAGTGCTAGCAATGTAGCAGCGACAGCCCAACTAACTTTAGAATATGTCTGCTTCCACTGTTCAAGATCCCTCATCCGTGCATAGAGCCCTGAATCAGGGTTATACACAGCTTCTTTTATCTGTTTAATGTCGGCATTCATTTCGTCTTGCTTTTCTGAAATACGGGCGATATCACCCCTAAGTTCTTGAATAAGTTGTAACAATTGTCCTTCAGCATCCATAATTTTTTAATCCTTTTCATCCACAATAGCATAGTTCATTGTAAGTAGTGTGGAGGCTGCTGAGACGGCATTTTGAAGAGCACAACGAGTAACTTTACAAGGATCAATGATACCTTGGCTAATCATATTTACATACTCTCGTGTAAGAAAGTTGTAACCTTCTGCTTGCTCTCTCGATAATACCTCAGCTACAATAATATCTGCTGACTCGCCCGAATTAAGACACAATTGTCGTAGTGGTTCTCTAATAGCATCGAGAATAATCTGTGCCCCTAGAGCTTGCTCTTCATTATCAGTCTCAATATGAAGACCTTGGGCTGCTCGGATTAAACCAACTCCTCCACCGGGAAGGATTCCTTCCTCTAGAGCAGACCGTACCGCCTCAAGAGCATCATCAATACGATGTTTCTTTTCTGTCATTTCGACTTCAGTTGCTGCGCCAACGCGAATAATAGCAACACCAGAAGCAAGTCTTGTAATTCTTTCTTGAAGCCTTTGGCATGTTGGCATATCATCTGTTTGGCCAATCTCTGCTTTAACAGCTTCAATTCTTGTTTCAATAAGTTCCTCATCACCCTTTCCTCCAACAATGGTTGTCCATTGTTTTGAAATCGTGGTGCTCTTGGCTTGACCAAAGTGCTTTAATTGAAGATTTTTTAGTTGTAAACCATCTTCACGAGTAATAAAGGTAGCACCGATTGAAGCGCACAAATCTCTTTGAATAGAGCGCCTTTCTTCACCATAGCGTGGCGATTTGACAGCAGCTACCTTCATGGTTCCACGGACACCATTAGCAATCATGGCTGCGAGAGCTTGGCCTTCAACTTCATTCGCGACGACAACAAGAGGACGAGCATCTTTGGATGCTAATTCTAGCGCTGGCCATATTTGCTCGACGGTTTCTATTTGTTCATCTGTCACCAGTATAAGGGGAGACTGATATTCCGCAGTCCCTTGTCTAACATTTGTAATAAACTTAGAAGAAATGTAGCCTTGTTCAAAACGAAAGCCTTCAATAAGGTCTAATGAAGTTTGAAGAGAACGGGCCTCTTCAACCAATACGGAGCCATCTTTACCTGCTTTATCAACAGCAGTGGCAACCAAGGTTCCAATACCAATATCGTTATTAGCAGAAATGGTAGCAATGTGTTGAATATCTTCTTCTGACTGGACTGGTCTTGAAATCTCTTGGAGCCGAGCAACGATTTGGGTTGTAGCTTTGTCCATTCCTCTCTTCATTTCGGTTGGAGAGGTTCCGGCAACAATATACTTCTGGGCTCTGTTAAGAATACCGCGTGTTAAGATGGTGGCTGTTGTAGTTCCATCACCAGCGTTGGAGGCAGATTGTTTAGCTGCTTGCTTTACAATTTGTGCTCCCATATTTTCAAAGATATCATCAAATTTAATGTGTTCACTAACGGTCACACCATCCTTTGTAATCATCGGAATGTCTTCGCCCTGATACATAATGCCGACAGTTCTTCCCCGTGGTCCCAATGTTGATCCAACATTGTCTGCGAGCTTGTTCACTCCTGATAAAATTTTATTTGTTAAGTCTTGTCCATTTTTGTAATGTCTCACTTTTCCTCCGTTATTCGATAGTGCTTACTGATTGTTCCATTTCAACATTCCAATCTGTTCTTAATTTAATAAGAGGATTGAAGACTGCTGTTTGTCTTTCTTGAGTTAAGATGCCCTCCGGCTTTATCATCTCTCCAGCTATATCAACAGACTCAAAGTCAATCTCTGTTCTCTGTTGGTAAACTATAGTTGGCTGTGGCTCTTCTGCGAGAGCCGTCGTTAACAAAATAATGTTTAACATTTTATTGGTTTCCTTTCTTTTGTTCTTCTAATATAACCGCTTCTATGAGTTTGTCAAGGGCGGTGAACTTATTTTCTTGAATTTCTTCATCACCAACATTCTCAGTACTTTCAAGAGACCCCTTAAGATTATTAAAGCTGTAATCTGCTTTATTCAATGCAGACAGAGTGTTACTTCCTTTATCAACATCTCCAGACACAGCATATTCTTTGGCACTTGATCCCGCTTCATCTAAACTTTTAAAGAAATCTTCTACTAATTGTATTATTTTCTGTTTGATTTTGTTTCCATCTGAAGAAATTGATTTATAAATCATGTCTCTGAAAGTTTGTGTTCTTGTCTCAGCGATATAAATTGTGCCTAAAAGACTAGAACTGTCAATATAGTCGCTAAGATGAAGTTTATTCGAGACCCATGTGGTCTGGGGTTGCCTAGATATAGAGCCGTCGCTTCTAAGACCAGCAATTTTAAACTTGGAATTATACCTGTCCTCTTCGACTCTGGTAACCCGCAAATAATAAATGTCAGCACCCATCATTCTAGCAGGGTCTGATGTTCCTCTTCCTTTCTTTCCCACCTGTTCAGAGCCTTGCTTCTTTATTGCAATGACATAATCAACGGGGACGCCAACAGTAAAACCGCCTGTCGCTTGGCCAATATTAGCTGCGTTAGAATAATATTTGGCACTACCGGCACCACCACTTTTTGTTTCGAAGTCAACGGCACCCATTTTTCCGGCTGCGGTAGTGTCTTTACCAGTGACTTTCCCACCAGCGATCATAGCTAAGAAGTACTCAAATAAATAAGCACCCGATCCAGCATCAAAAGAATTTGCAATCTCGGCAAAGTATTCTAGGAGCATAACTTCTGCTAAAAACTCTCTATTATCTAAGTTTTCGATATGTTTAATTGCTTCTTTGTCTCCGTTTACCGCATCAAAATATGTAGTAGAGATATCTGTTGCCACTTTCATTTTACTTAGAAAACCACCGTCCCCAAGTGCTTCTGGGATGATGGTGTTCAGTTCATCTGGAAAATCCCCAACCTCTCCGCCTGCTGATCTGATTTGTGGTTGTGTGATTGTTTGTCTTTGTCTTAGCTTCTCATCACTAGCTTTCTGTAAAACATCGAAAACAGACTGAACTTTCGCCTTTAGCTCAGGAGATGCATCGGATGATTTTTGAATAGCAACGAGTCTCTTTTGTATGTCAGTAGTAAAAGCCTCCAAATTGTTTTTCAAATATTCAAAATCGCCATCGGTTAATTCTCGTTGAGGATCAGTAAGTTGGCTAAGCATTTCGTATGTTGTTGTGGGTGAAGGCAGATTTCTACCAGTGCTATACATATCATCCATTGAATAACTTCTCTCAGCCAAGACTTGTTCAATCAGTTGATCGAGTTTTTTAAATTTATCCATTATTTTATTTCCTTTAGTAGTGCTTTGAGGTCCAAACCGGCACAATCAATCTTTCTCTTAGTTAGATGATAGTGAGATACGAATCCCTTAAAGTTGCCAGCGGCTGCTTTACTATCAATACCTGTGGCTGTCATGCCATCAGTTCCAATGGGACATACATATGGAATACCGTAAATGTTATGTATAGCTTCCATTAACGCTTTGAGTGCTTCCAACTGGACATCGTAGAAACCCAAGAAGGGCTCTAAAACTCCATTGTGAACTTTTTTGCCTCTCCAAGAAGGTCTTGGGCCATAGCCGTGTGCCTTGTACCATGTTTGGTATTTAGGATAATAAGCATTAGATATCTCGACACCAATTGATTTATTATTCCACCTTGATCCACCAGCATGCCATGCTATATGATTACAGTCCATAAACTGATAAATTGTTCCATCGTTATCAATTCCAAAATGAACAGAGATGCCTCGTTTTTTAAGAACATTGTAGCAAGATCTAGTATTAAGGCAGACATCCCAATGAGAAACAAAACTCGTTACTTCTCGCTTTTGTCTAACAATCTTAAATCCTCTTGTAAGTTTTAGTCCTTGACCCGAGAAAGGAAGAACCACTTTAGGCCAATTAATTTCGTGAAAGTCGTTATTGGCAACAATAAATGATTCACTTATATTGGAATCAATTGTGGGGGGATAATAATCCTTTAAGAGTGATTCTCTCTCGGTCCAGATGCGTCTATGAGTTGAAGGGCCAACGAGACCGTCCGCAGTTAAGTGGTGGTCTCGTTGGAACTTGCGTACTTTACGGAGCAAATCTTCATCAAATGAAGAAGCACCAAACCAATCAGGGGACCAACCCAAATTGGAAGCCGATGACTTATTATAGAAGAATTTGTCCATGTTTTATACCTCTTTTTACTATAATTAGATCAGTTCATCAGCAATTCCATGTTCAATTGCTTCTTCTGCTGATAAATATACATTTACCTTACGGTCCAAGAGCCGCTTTAATGTCTTCTTTGTAAAGCTAGAGTTCTCAACGATTGCATCAATGTAGGACTCTTGAAGGTTCTGTATCTCATCTAGTTCATTGACAAGATTATGGAGTGAGCCCATGTTACCAGCCGATACTGCGTGGATCATAACACGACAATTACGACCAATCTTTCGCTTTCCTTTTGTTCCTGCTGCGAGCAGAAGAACACCAGCCGACATAACCTTTCCAAGACCTATGGTTTGGATATCACATCTCTTTTTAGCAAAGTTCATGACATCATAGATAGAGAACATATCATCTGCTGATCCACCATATGTTGAGACATAAAATTTAATGTCTTCTGGTTTCTCTGCTTTTTCTCCCTCATCGGGTTCCTCTGGTTCAGACATTGTTATAAGATGATAACAGAGTTCACCTGCTTTCTCTTCTTCGACTGACCCAAATAGACCAAGGATGCGAGGATCTTTGCCTCCGCCCCCACCGCCTAACAGTTGGCCAAGATTAATCTTAAGCTTTTGTGATGATTCTTCTTGTTCTTCTGCTGTTGTATCTTCGTCTTCTTCTTCAGTTATCTTATTTCTTCGTTTTCCAAAAGTCATAAATTCCTCCTAATGACACTATTAATATAACATGTTTAGTGACTGTTGTCAAGTCCTATCTTCTTTCTTTTATTATTCGTGTGACCTCACCCATTGCTGAATCCCAGTCGTTGAACCCCACTAATCCTTCAAATTTAGATGGAACATTGTGGAGAATATTTCTTATTAGTGTGGCTTGAACTGAGGCCATCGTTGTTGCATCCATCTTTCGTTCAATCTCTAATTCTTTCTCTGACTTTCCAGCAAGGCGCAAGTGTTCCATCTTATATTCTTGAGCCATCAGATATCCTTCATATGTTCTAGCCACAACCAACAAACAGTCTTGTATTGTTCTTTGAAAAAGTAAGATCGAAGATCCAAGGCTTAAAACATAAGCAACGACTGAATGAACAAGCCAGCCGGTGATAAAAAATAGCCCATAAAGAATAAATTCCATTTTTCCTCCAATAAAAAAGGGTGGGAAAAATCCCACCCTTATATTATAACACGCTTATGTGTTTTGTCAACTAATTTCTAAAGATTTATTTACCCAGAAGCTTATTAGCTTTTTTCTGAGCACGAACTGCTTCGTTAAGTCGCTTGGCTACTCGACGAGTAACTTCAGCAACAATCTTGGCTTCATCCATTTCATAGTCTTTATAATGACCATCTTTGTCGCCAACCTTCTTTTCTACGCCGTCAACATCGCGTCGTTTATAGTCGCCTTTGTTTCCGCCCCAGTTTTTGTCTTTCTTTTCTTCAAGCTCTATTTCTTCTTCAGCTTCAACATCCATGTCCATAGGAGGCATCTCTGCGTCCATTTCCATTTCATCTGCGGCACCTTCAGAATCGCCAAGCAATTTAGCAAGAACGGCTGACACTTGATCTAAAGCAGCTTTAGCAGCAGTAACTTCATCTTCATCAAGTTCAACATCGACACCATCATCACCCCCTTCGGCGTCGGGTTCTTCCATTTCTGCTTCTACATCCATAGAAACTTCTTCTTCTTCTTCGTTCATTTCATAGTCTTTATAATGACCATCTTCGTCACCAGCTTTCTTTTCTACGCCGTCAACATCGTGTCTTTTATATTCATCTTCCTTTTCACCCCAGTTTTCACTGATGAAATTGGAAGACATATTCGCATCTAGATTTGCAAGTCCCATAAATTTGCGAACTTGGGCTTCGCTTAAAAGTTTCTTCTTAGCCATGATATAAATCTCCTAGGTTTACTATAAATACTATCTAAAAGTAGAAAAAGACATTAAAGGTCAGGAAATTCTTCTGCGATCATATCAAAAATGCTTTCTACTTCATCATCCTTAATACCAAATTTTTCCAGAAGGTCCGTTCCTTGTTCAATCTCCTCTACAACACGGGCTCTTTTTTTCTTATTTTGAATACCGTGCTCTTCCTTATAATTAGCAAGATAATTAACAATATTACTGTTATTATCTAAATAACCTGTAATAATTGCTCTAAAAAAACCCGCCTGTGTTAAACTGTCGTGTTGAAGGCGTATTTTTAATTGAGCATGTCTTACATCTGTATCATCAAATACTATCTTTTTTTTCTTTTCTTGATCCATAACCATTCTCTTTTTCATATGCCTGTACAACTTCCCTTGCTTTTTGCCAGCAATCGGGACAATATAAGCGTACTTGCTCAATATCATTTCTAACTACAACGCTCCACGACATCACCTGTTCTTTATCTTTCTTATCGAATGCGGCTAAGCAAGCCTGACATTCGTCGGGCAATTTACCAAATAGAGCAACCTTTTGGGCTGCTTCTTCATTTGCTTCAGTTCCAAACTTTTTCTCGTGCTTAGCTTTAGCTCTTCGCTGTTCTCTGTTCACTTCGTTCTCCTTTCAGCTATAATACGCTGACTGTGTTGTTATTGGCCTGTTGAGCCAAATCCATCTTCACCCCTTTCGGTATCAGATAGATCTTCTACTTCTTCAAATTCAATAGAAGGATAAGGCATAATAATTAGTTGCCCAACTCGTTCTCCAACCCTATAAGATTTGATATTACTACCATAACCAAATTTAAACATAATCTCGCCTCTATAACCAGAATCCACAACTCCAACAGAATTACGAAGGAAGTGAGAAGTCGTTGAAATAGAGGATCGCGGGAATAAAAGGCCCACATATCCTTCGGGAATTTCAAAGGCCAAGCCAGTATAATAAACATAATTTCCATCTGAATCTCTTTGGAAACGGATGGCCCGTAAATCCATACCGGCATCTCCATGCTTGGCATAGCTTGGGATTGTTGCTCGTTCATCTAATTTTTTAATTTTAACTTTCATTTTATCTCCTAATTAAATTTAAAGTTGGGTAAACCGAACCATTCGTTCAGTTCATAATTAATTTCTTGAATTGATAATGCACTTACATAAGAAACATTATTGTAATATTTAGAAAAGTCTATTGTTCTAAGTGCTGCCTTGACATCATCCCTATCAATATAAAGATACATTGTGGTTGTTTTAGCTTGGACCCTATGTTCTGTGATGTCTTTACAGGCACCACATGAATGGCCGAATTGGACTATTTGAAAATTCGCACCTGTTATATAATCCGGCCTTCTAACAACCACTTGGTTATATGTATCCATCTTTACTTCTTCAAATTGTCCATTGACTTTTCTATAAAGAGTCTCCTTTATCTTTCTATGTACTTCTTGCTGTGTGAGTTTAGGTATAATCTTCTTTATTAATCCATTGTCTGGTACTGCTATCTTTGTTCTCTTTGTGTCTTTTCTTTGCCAGATTTGGAAGACCGTGTTAAGAACATCTTTCTTAGTTGTCTCATTGTTTGGTAAATAGAAACAATTTTTAGGCATATCAATGTCAGCAATTAGATGATAGTTGGCATCGAGAGAGTTCTGAGTTGTCCACTTTCTCCAAGAGCGTGGAACCAAATAACAAATATACTCTGAGTGTGTTGTGGCATGGGCAAAGAACTTCTTGGCCAGTTTGCTCATCCGACCAAATGGTGGGTTAGTAATAGAAACAAGGTCTCCCATTTTAGAAAAATCTTGTTCTAAATAGCTGCCTCTCTTTACCATTGGGTGCATTGGTTCAATGTCATAAGAGATTATCTTGTTGTCTGGTATTCCTAATCTCCTGAGTCCTTCTATAAATTCACCAGTGCCACCGCATGGCTCTAAGATTGTTTTACCGTCAAGGTTTATATGTTTCTGTACCTCTTCCAAGCAAATGTCCACCACATCTTCATTGGTATAGTATTGCTCTTTACCAGTGGTTCTTGTATTGGCATATGATTGCTGACTCTTATGTCCTGTTTTGACATTGTTTCTCATACTCTACCTCCTTTTTGTATTAATAATATAACATGTCCTCAACATTTGTCAAGGCCATTCTGTTGTTTTTATCCTAATAAAACCCAAGCACGGTTAAGGGCTCCTCGTGTTGAGAATCCCCATGTTTCATTGTACTGAGGCTTGATCATGTAAGGGCGATTCACATAGAGTATATCTCTATCTGGGTTTACGGTCCAGCATCTAACTTTTGTCTCTACTGAGTTATTGTCGATGACATTCGCAACATAGAAGAGTTTTCCATTCTTTGTTTTTTTCTTTGTGACTTCTCGGACAATACACCAGCATAGTCCAAGCTCGGGATCAAACTCAGAGATTGGCGGAACACAATGTTGCTCAAGCTTTCTTTGTATATTTTCATCAAGAACCAAGTTCATTGGGAATATTCCCGTGAGATTTGCCAAGAAATCAATACGCTCATCATCAGAGAAGTTTCCTTCGGGACGATACTTTTCAATGTTCTCAGCAAGGTTCTTCAACTTGCGAGGCCGGTCAACACAGGTGGCGGTCCAGAAGTGTTTGTCTCCCGTGAATCGATCATCAATCAGGTCAGCCATCGCTCCAGCACGACAGAGAGCATCAAGAGCTTTCTTATTGAGCTTTGAGTAAACAATATTCTCATTAAAGAGAAACTCTTCAACTGTGTTGAACGGACGATGCGCAAGTATCTGATCAATTGCTTTGTCACCCATGCCTTTGATAGTTGTAAGCGGAGCAACCAATGTTTGTTCATCAAGAATCTCCCAAGATCGGTGAGACTTGTTTACATTCAGAGGCTGTATGGTATATCCGTGTTGTTTGGCCAAATTTATGGCCTTCTCCTTACGAGTTTCGGGTTCTTTATCCAAAAAGGATGCTACCCACTCTACATTGTAATAATTACAAAGCCATGCGCATTGATAGGAAATTATTGAATAACTTACCGCATGTGATTTATTAAAGCCATAACCTGAGAAATACTCAAAGGTTTGCCATAAATTATCTGCTTGAGAAATTGGGAGTCCCTTGTCCGAGCAACCATCAATAAACTTTTGATATATCTTCTCTTTAACTTCATGGCCTTTACCTGTTCCTTTCTTGGTCAATACCTTCCTTAGAAGGTTTCCTTCATCTAGTGTTAGATTACGACCCAGCTTGTGAGCAAGAAGAGCTATTTGTTCTTGAAAGATCAAAAAGCCATGGGTTTCTTGTGTAACCTCACGCACTGTGTTATTTAAATAACGAACAGATTCTGGATTGTTATGTGCTTCCACATACTCCCGATCAACCCCTGCTGAAAGAGGTCCGGGTCTGTATATAGATGTTATAGCAGAAATGTCTATTATTGAACGAGGTTTTACTTGACTAGCAAATGTTTGTGCTCCGTTCTCTGTGAACTGAAAGATACCAATCCACTTCTTATCGTGAAAGATATTCTCATAAACCGCTTGGTCATCTAAGTTAAGTACATCGGGATGAAGTTTCTCATTATAAAATTTTCTTATGTCTCTGAAGGTCGGGTTGGCGACACCGTGGTGACGACGAAGTATTTTCTCAATGCAGTCTTCAATCATTCGCAGAGTTGAGAGCCCAAGGATATCAAACTTGATGAAGCCCATAGGCTCAAGCTGACGAACATTCTGACCTTCGGACCACGGAGTTTGTCGAACACCCTTGGATGCGATGAGCGGCATGTATTGACTGAGCTTCTCACCAATCACAACACCACCGGCATGACGAGAACAAGACTTCACCTGACCAGCTAGGTCACGGCAATGCTTCTCAATCTTTGGATACTGACGGAAGAACCCCTGAAGAGATTCAGAGAACTCCATAACCTCGCTGAGAGTTGGAGTATAGACTCCGGCCTTGATACCATGACGGGCTTTGGCTAATGGAGTTGCTTCATAAATCATCTTTGATGTGACAGGATTCACCTCAGAGAATGGTATCTCATACAGACGAGAGATGTCTTTGATAAGGGACTTTAGCTGGAGCGTGTTCCAGTTTGAGATAGGAACAACAACATCATCACCCCAATCCTCAATCAGCTTTTCTTTAAGAACCATTGGGTCAGAGACATCATAATCAATGTCAGGCATATCTGTCTGGTCTGTTCTCAAGAAACGAGAGAAAAGGAGACCATACTCAATGGGATCAACTTGGGTTATCTCAAGAGCATAAGCCACAAGAGAACCAGCAGCCGAACCACGACCGGGACCTGCAAGCTGAACTTCGCTTGTCTTATCCACAATTGCTTTCATCGTTAAGAAATACTTAGCGAAGCCTTGAGCATTGATAACATCAAGCTCTGAGTTGAGTCTGTTGTTATAATCCTTGAATTGTGGTGAGTTTTGTTTAATGCCCTTTGATCCTAAGACCGAGAGCAATCCCTCAAAGGCTAGCTGCCCAAGATAAGATGTATCGTCAGTGCCAGCAGGGACGACGAAATCAGGCAACCGAACAGTAGTATCGGGTAAGAAAGATTCAATTCGGTCAAAAGCAATCGTAGCAGTCTCGATGATTGATTGGTAAACGATGTCGTCATTATAAGTTACTCCACATGCCTCCGAGTAAAACTTATATGAATCCCACATTTGATTTCCGTTTTTAGGATATAATTCATATCCAACTTCATCAACCGTTAAAGGAAGCTCCATCGAGGCCCACTCGGGCTTTCGTCCAAGCCATCCAAGCCTTTTATATAGTTCACGAGATTGCCAAGCTTCCGGACTAGGATAGTGGCTATCACAGGTAGAGATCAGTTTTAGCCCTGTTCGTTCGTGAACCTGAATTATGTATTGATTTAATTCGTGTTGCTCTGGAATATTATTCCATTGAAGCTCGCCATACCAACGGTCACCAAGGACAGCTTGCATCTCTTCTGTAACCTTCAGCATACAATTGAGTACGGCTTCAGGGCCTTCGTCTCGGTTCTCCCAATAGCATCCAGCATAGACACCACCAAGGCAAGCCGAAGCAGCGATAACACCTTCACCATACTCTTCAAGGAGAGCCAAGTCAATACGAGGATAGCGATAGAAGTTGTCTCCAGTGTAACTCTTCGAGACCATTTTAAAAATATTGTTAAGACCTGTTTGGCTTTGAGCCAAAAGAACCAAGTGTCTCCGCTTATTAATGTCGTGCTTCGTGATGCCCTTGGAGGCACCCTCGTTCTCAATCGTGGTACCTGACTGCTCTTTATCAATCTGCTTGGCAAGCTTCTTATCTTTTCGGAACACTTCAATTTGCTCTTTCCACTCAGCGACAGACGGAATGAAGTAAGCCTCAACACCAAAGATTGGCTTGAAGTCTTTACCTTCGGCTTGCATCTTCTTCGCATGCATAACCTGATAGACTAATCCATTCATATTACCGTGGTCTGTGAGAGCAAGAGCTTTGGCTCCGTTGCTATGAGCATAGTTCATGTGGTCTTTTGGATAGCCGAAGCCATCAAATGGGGAACCAACCCCACAGTGTGCATGTAATCCTACAAATGGTATTCTTTCCATGTTTTCTCCTTTTGTTATCTATAATGTATCATGTTGGTTTATGTTTGTCAAGCTTTTTTCAATAGAATTAATTGTTTCCTGTATCCTCATACAGCACAAGTTGAAATATTCTTCATCCTTTTCAATGCCAATAAATCTTCTGCCGTGTTTCAGAGCAACGATGGCGGTTGTGCCTGAGCCCATGTATGGGTCGAGTACGATGTCTCCCTCATCGGTTGTAGGCAAAATACAATTCTCAACAAGCTTCTCAGGGAAAGTACATACATGCCCTTCGTTTCTTGAAGGAGGAAACCGCCAGATGTTTGTGAGCTTAAGCTCTTTGTTGTTCCACTTTCTGGGTTTCTGTATTTGATAAATCCTTTCTTCCTGTGTGTGGTAGCGATTGGAAGGGTTACCGATTCCGCAACGATCCCAAATAATTTCACACCAAATTGGAAATTTGTCAAGCCAATGCATTGGATGGTGAAGATTGTTGGGAGTACGATAAATATTTCTACCGTGCCATGCGAACCTTACCTTGTGATTATAAAACACAGAGCTTCGTGATACCCTCATTAGCTGAAACATAACTGCTTGTTGCTGACCTTGGTATTCCCACTCAGGAAGATCATCATCATACCATTTCTCATACTTCTCAGTCATTGATGTGCTGGTTTTTGATAATTTATAATCAGAGTATCTTTTACAGAGATTATATGGTGGCGATGTAACTGTTACCTCAACCGAGTTCCTCTCAAAAAAGGGAAACATTTTTGTTTCTCCAGTCTTTTTGGGATTTGGTTTTTCAATAACACCGATGTCTGATAATAGCTTAAGACACTCGCCATGATACATGGTGCCACAATGGGCACCATTTAAATAAAAGTCTTTCTTAACCACTATTCGTTCTCCGTGTGTTTGTGTGCTAATTTACATCGTAACCAAATGCCGACAACCGGCAAAGCATAAAGGGCATTGAGCAAGATTACCCATTCCCCGTGACAGTTCATCAAGTGTTCCATCAATCCTCCTTTTATGTATATAATATAACATACTGCTAAGTTTTGTCAAATTCTTTTGGCATTTTAATGGGAATTAATTTCAATAATTCTTTTTTAGATATTTGAGTATTCCCAGTTAATTTCTTAATAAAATTTGTAACCTCGGGCTTTATCAACTGAACATACAGGTCTTCCAATGTAAAATTACAGTTGTCGGTTGTTGTTATATAATTGAGATGGTTTTCAACAAAAAATTCTTTACCCTTAAAATCAACAATGGCTGCTCTGATCTTAGCATTAACAGAGGCGCCCGTTACTCGATTAACAATAATACATTTTTTAGTTAGAGGCTTTGAATTTAAGGCAATTGTCTTGCCCTTATCAATTACCTCTTTTTTAACATACTGTCCCTTTTGGTGCTTGGGTTTTAATTCCTCGTTCAACATGTGTTCTTGATTTAACTTATCAACGCCAAGAAGCACCTTGTTGTTTACTAAATTACAAGCCCAAACTAATACAAGATCGGTGTTATCTCTCGACATCAATGGTTTGTTTTGATTCCAAACAACATTACCAGTCATAACATCAAATCCTAATTCCTCTAGTGTCTTGCCGTTCTTGAAACAGTCTTCTAAAAAGGATGCCTCAGTGGAGAAAATAGAAATACCAGACTGTATGAAAATGAACTTGCCATTATTTACTTCGCCCTTTCGGAGCTTTTTAAGATGAAAGATCATAACATTTTGTTGTGCTGAGTCAAATTGTTTCTCATCAAAAAGAATCATGTTTTCAATATTAGTATTTTCAACAATATACTCTCTTAACTTCCTAAAATCGTTTCCATTGTTCATGGAAGTGGGCACGACATATACAAGCTCGCCTTCAGGCTTGAGCGAGTCAATGGACGCCTTAATGAACATGGCGTAAATGTTAGGTTTTCCCAAGCATACATCTAAATATTTTTTATATCCTTTCTTAGTAGCCTCGGCTATTGTCATTTGAAAGTAAGGAGGGTTGCCAATGATTTTATCAAATTGCGCATTATGGTCTAGCAATAGATAATCTTTACATTCAGAGGTAACATTAAAATTTGAATTCACAAGGTTGATTAGGTTTTGATCTATGTCGTAAGCTACCATGTTTATGTTGGGATTCAGTTTTAGCGCTGAATCAATAAATTCACCTGTGCCGCATGAGTTTTCAAGAACAAGATCATCATCATTAAACGAAATCAATGATAGTGCTTCATCTTTAATGTCAGATGAAGTAAAATACTGTCCGTGTTTTTTGCGATGCTCCAGAGTAGTTTGATTATAATACTCTGCGGATATCTTTAATAGATTGGCCATTAACATCTCCCCTAATAGAATCATATACTCTCTGTATTCTTTGTTCTCTGTCTTCATGACCAGCAATCTTGTTGCTATCATTATACATTTCTCGACAATAAGGGCGCAACTTAGAGCCAATGCTCTTTAATTTAGCATAATACTGCTCTTGTATCTTTTTCATTTCACTAAATGCTTCAAAAGCTAGTCTCTCCTCTTCTTCATCCCAGATGTCTTCACCCAATACTACAGATTGTATGTTTTGTTTTCCAGATGAAACAATATAAATGGCTTCTTTCTTTGGAAATCCAGAATTCCAGACAATTTTGTCATCTTTAGAGCTTTTACATTCGATGTAGAAAATTTTACCAGATGAATCAGAAACAATAAAGTCCGGAAAGCTTTGAGAACCACAAGGTTGGGGTACAAAAATGTTTGGCTTAACTGTTTGAGAAACCGACGCGGTTCGTATAGCTTTTTTGCTTATTCCTAACTGTTCAATTGTCGCAAGGTCAAGCCCTGCTTGTTCAAGAATTGATTCAACCGCTGATTCATGGGCACCCTTCGCATTGCTAATGTGAGGAAGGTCTAGAACTTTTGAAAGGACTTGTTCTAACATAATTACTCCTTTTGAATTATACATATAATATAACATATTGATAAGTTTTGTCAAGTTCTTTTACATAATAAATGCCTTATGTAAAGATTATACGATTTCTTTTATGTAAGTTTTTTAAAACATATTAAAATGTTCTTCGCACATCTGAGCACCGAAGCCAAGTGTCGTATAAACATGATTTCCACATACCGTACAAGCAAGATAAGCATCTCTCTCGGCTTGGGCAATGACAGAATTTAGATAGTGGTCCTGATCGTGGACATAAATTCTAAGACCACCGAACTTTTCTTTAACTTGAAAAATACGAAAATCTGTGAATTTATCGGGATGAGCAGATACATGCCTGTCGGCCTTAACAACGAAATCAGCTATTATTTCAAACCAGCCGGGACCGATTTCAAATCCATAAAAGGAAGCATCAAACAAATATTCAAAATTATTATAAAGAGCCTCGAACTCTTCTATGCGTGAACGATGATTGTATTTATATGTTTTCATCGCCAACATCATATAATTTAAAATTGGGGACATCAATAAAACGATGGCCATCAATAAAGACCTCGGCTAAAAACTCATAGCCTAAGATTGTAAAGGGATAACTGTTCTCATTATAGTGAAAAATAGCCAAGACGACTCCAATAGAGGTGAATGAGACTTTAATGTATTGTTGGTGCTCCCATGAAAAGTAAGAACCTTCTTGAACGCGGACAAGTGAGCCAATCTTAACAGTTTTCGGATTGATAGGCATCAATCATTTCCTCAAAGTCTTCTCGGGATATCTTTATAACGGCCCTGCTGTGAGTTCCGTCTGGGTGAGTCCAAATTTCAAAAGTACAGTCGCTAATATCATCTATCTCAAGATAAATATCTTCCTCTTCGGACATGTCTTCAAATAAATGATAATTATCATTTATAGAAATTGTGTTTATGATGCTCATACCTTTCTCCCAAATAATTGATGAATAAAGTTTTGTATGACCTTATCCTTTTCATTTTTCTCTTCTGCTTCGTAGAGTCTCCAACAAAATTTCCTTTTATGGAGCTTAACTTGATTATCTAGTTCTTTTACCTCTTTCTTCAGAAAGCGATTGATCTCTTTATAATTTGGCGGTTTTACGCCTAAATCTTCCGCTATTTTAAGAAGTTTTGACCACTTGCCCTTGTCCATAGCATAGGTAGCGCCTTTAAATAGAATAGTCAATTCATTGCGATAAAAGGGATCTTCTGTCATGATCTTATCGGGGTGTGCTTTTTTTACAATTTCTCGATAAAGCTTAGTAAAAGCTTTTTTACCCAGCTTATACTCATCGGTCTTTTCTTCAACAATGGTAATACCAGTTTCATCAGTTTCTGGTGCTTGGGGTTTCATTTCCTCTTTGAACTTGGCAAATTCAGGTGAATCAGACTTTTCCAACTCCTCTTTTGAAAGACCTTTCTCTTCTAGAAAATTCTTATAGTAATCTTCAAATTCACCATATAATTCTGGTAGAGTCTCGGTAATGAGCTTAATTTCACTATATTTATAGTTAAGCTCATTCATCAATCTTTTGTGTTCTAGTTTGTGTACGATCATGTATACTAAATACTACGGTTCACCCTCATTGTCAATTCCAATTTTATTAAATTCTCTAAAATTCATAACAAGATGGTTTGGCCTTTTTATTTTTTTGCTCTCCTCGGATGATAGGAAGGTACAATACTCTTCCCAAGTGCCAATATCGTAATACCATTTAGGCTCAACAAAATTCTCTTCTCCAATGTCTAGGTCAGTGAAAACATCTCCCAAATCAAAATAACGAGCAGAATATCTTTCGTTGATTGGCAATTTTATCGTATTCATACCTCTTTCGTCCAATGGACTTGAGCGATCAAACATTCCTGTGCCTTTCTTCCTGATTATTCGCCTGTATTTAACGAATTCTTCCTTTCCGAAGGTGAAGGAAGCATAGAGGTTGTCTTGAACCGACTTCCCAGAATTTAGCACATAGAAGTTGTTTTTTGACCTAATCTTGGGTCTGTATTCTCGGAGGTCCGGAGAGTAAAAAACAGAGAAAGGAAAGGAAACATAAAATTTGTCTGGCTTTACCCACTTGCTTAGGAACTCTGAGATCTTAAAACAAGAAACTGCTCCGTGAAGAACAGACCAAGCAAGGCAATCTCTCTTGTCTCTATCCTTTGGATGAATGGGAACATAAAAGATTGGGATATGTTTTTGATAATGCTTAGGAAATTTAGCAAACTTGGTTGTGACATAGATTGGGTCCTGAACTTTATCACCAATGCGATAACGAAGCAAGGGAGCCATGTCGTCATTGACAACAATCCAGATTGTATCGCAGCCAGCCCAAGCACACTCATAGATGGCGTTTTCGATTAGGCTGTAGTTGGGAGAGACTGGTGTTAAGCATTCGTCCCACTCCATTCCGAAGTCAACTTTGTGACCTGCTACTGGGATTACTCCTGCGAGGTGAAAGTTTTTGTGGTTAAGAAAAGGTTTGTCGTTAAGTTCGTCAGCCGATTTCCTTTTATCTTCATCTTGCATAGTTCCTCTAATGTATATAAACTTTTAATATCTTTTTTGGTCTCTCGCCATCCGTGCTCAATTTTGACCTGTTCGTATCGTGGCTTTCCTTTTTTGTTGTATCCTTTAACGCCGCCATTAATTCCCCGAGCTTTCATCAACTTAAGGCATCGGATTTTCATCACAGGTATTGAGTGGTCCCAGCTATCAATGTCCTCTTCTTTTACACAAGAAATGGCAACGAGATCCTTTGATCCAGCACGAGGCCCTGATCGTTTTGAGGGATAAAATACAAGTCGCTGAGGTGTATCATCAAGCCCTCGGATAACATCGGGACATGCGGTAGAACCAGAGCGAACATCAAACCAATCATAGATCCAACAGTAGCCGCTCTCGCTTGGATCAAGAATTGTAAGTGCTTGGTATTTAACCAAAAATCGCAATCTTTGTGATGTGACGATTGTTACGGTTTTGTTTTTTTCGTCATGTCGGAGTGTTTCAATGATGTCAGGTACAACCATCAATCCTGCCATTCCTAAGACGAAAACCAAGCGATCCCAGATCTCTCCAGCAGTTGGATTTTTATCAAAGAGAAGGTAGTCAAAATTATAAGATTCAGACATATGCTCAACTCCCGATGGCCTCACTGGATTGTGAAGAATTATCGGGAGTTCATTTTTATAAGCATAAATTAGTGATTTGATTGTGCGGCCAATGACCAACTCTGTAAATTGAAGTTCTATGACTTCTCCTTTTTAGTTTTTATCTTGGTTAAAAAGTTTTGTGGTAGTCCTGTTCGTTTCTCATCGGGGAATTGGATATCATAGATGGGTTCATCATAGCAGATCCAATCGTTATATGTATAATTGTTATCGTAGTAAGGATCACTTATTATAATTCCAATTTTCATCTCTGGTTCTTCAAATACGGACATTAGATTGAATGTCTCTAGGTGAACAAGATCTCCCTTCTTATAGATTGGGGCAATCTTCTCATCTTTCACCGGCGAATGCTCCCACAGCTTCCGGCCACAAGCTCTTGCTAATTTCCAGACAGGCTTCTGCGACTTTTTGTATTTCCCATTGCGCACCTTCGTGAGTTCGGAGGCTGATAAACTTAAGAAGATTAGACAAAGAGCAGGTACCGTAGTATTCAGTGTACAGATTTTGCGGTAAAACCATTCGCGCTTGCTCACGACAAACTCCTTCAGTCATTAGTCTATTAAATAGTTTTAAACTTTGCTGAACATGTGTTTGAACGGAATGAGATGCCCTTATTCCCTCACCGAAGTCAGAAAGGTCTGGCTGTATTACAGGATTTATCTCATCTAAATTTGATGCTTGGCGATTCGTTTTGTGTTGGGTTCGAAAAGAGTTAGGGGTATAAAATTGTAAATCTTTGTCCGTGTATCTACGAGAGATTTCGTTATAGGACCATGTACGGTGACGCATATGTTGAGACCTAACAAACATCGGGACAACGAAACGAAAAGTTGCGCCGCAATGTTCGAAGGTTGATGTATGGCGATGTTCAGCAAGGTATTTGATAAGTTTTTTGTCTCTCTTGTCAACATTATCTTTCTTTACTCCGAAAGAGACGCGAGCAGCGTTAACAATTGTTAGGTCTGTACCATATGACTCTACCAAACTAACCGATCCAATATCGTCTCCGTATAAGTAGTGTATTATATTTTTATCTTCGTGGTTCACTTAGTCTCCAATTGTCGCTTATAGCTGATAAAGATTTCGCCTCTTCTCCGACGGGCTTCTATGCCTGTAAGAGGTGGCTTTGGAATATAAATACCTTCGGAAACAGCGGAAAATCTTTTCTGTGGTTGGTGTGCTTGCTTGCCTCGGGCTAATTGTGTAAAGTATGCTTGGTCAAGGTCGCCAAATACAAAATCTGAAAATGTTTGTTTTACCTCGCCGTTTGATGAGATGAAGTAGGCATTACTATCTTCTTCTCCGGGAGGCTTAAAGAAGAATGAGTCTTGATTGAATTTGGCAGCAAGTTCTTTTCCAAGATCTTTAAGGGCCGTGTGGTCAAGCTCTTTGTTGCCACCGCGAGCCATGATAAGAAGAGAGTGTTCTGGGTCTTCTGCGTCTACATGACCGATAACCTTCCCTTCGGCATTTTTAATCTCTTCACGATACCCACCATAGACAGGTGTATAACCAAAGCCAGCAGAGCGAACCAAATCTTTAAGTTCTTGACGATTGGCGATGTTTTTTTCCTCTTGTTCTTGGGCATTGCCGGGTTCGGGATACTCGGGACAAGGTTCACCATAGGGAATACCAAGTTCTGCGTGACAGTCTCTGTCCGAAGTGATAACGATAAATCCGTTGTCCATATACTTTCCTTGGATTCCGGTTATCGTTGTTTCATCAAGACGACGAAGTGAATAAAAATACTTCCCTTCTTGGACAATCATCTTGTCATCAATTGGATTCGCGATGAGCATACTGCTCTCTTGGATTGTTTTGCTAATAGCTTCTTTTAATATCTTTTTTGTTAATTTCACTGTAATCTCCCAAAAACATAGTTTTCTAACACTAAATAGATGGTTTCGCTACCAAAATCAATCTCATGAAGCATCCTTCGTTCCACAACAATCTTCTTATTTTCAACAAAAGGTCCAAACTTTGAGTCTGAGGCAATTGCTTTAACGGTGCAAACAACATACATTGATTGAGGAGGCTTAAACTCAGCAGGCATTATAAGGTTGAGTTCGCCAACGGTGGGTGCTTCTTCTTCTGGTATAACTAATAGGTGTCTATTTTCTGGTATAAAATTCATTTCTTCTCCAAGGGTTTTTATATTATAACATGCTTTCGATGTCTTGTCAAATTTCACAAGAATCATTAGAACAAAACTTTGGTACCTGTCCTGCTTCGTTTGTATCAATGCGCTGAATTGGGATGAGGTCCTTTATCATTTCTTCATACTCTTCTTTTGTTATGGGCTCGTATGGAGCTTGAACATATCCTGTTTCCTGATAACGAAGGAATGAAACTGCTTTAAGTCTTGTCTCATACATCTCCAAAGCATCCTTGATTTGATGTGCTTCGCTGGGCTGAAAGGTAACCGTAATGGAAACCGAGTTATCGGCCCAGTAATGCTGGTATTGTGCCGCAATCTCAAGTTGCTCCCACATAGATACATCTTTTTTTCCTTTCTGAAAGAATGGTTCATGAACGGGGAATTCCACACAGAGTGTATTCGGCGAATATGAATCCTCTTCAATTTTATAACCTGCTTCGCGCAACGATACAATCAATTGCGAATCTTTTGAGAAACGAATCCGACGAATATAATACTCGTCCTCGGGGAAATGGATTCCCGGTGTCGATCCGTTAAGAAGAGACACGGTGCCGGATGGCTTGATTGATGTGGTCCGAACGGAACGCGGGATACATAGCCAGTCCGAGTATTCCTCGTCAAGCTCTTTCACATGCTCATAAGCATTGTCGCACCATTGATACATTACACGACGACCAAACTTATTGAAAGCTTGAACAACTCCGGATTGGGACAATCCGATTCGGCGGTTCTTAAGCATGAGCGCATTGGTCTCGGGCCAGTGAGTGTTAGCTAATGTGACAGTCTTTCCGTAAAGATAGGCGATCTTGAGGGTTTTCAGATAGTCCTCATATGAATCGTGCTTTGCGGGGAAGGTTTCGACAAGGCAGCATAACTCTCCGTCTTCTAATTGTTGCTCAACGCACGGGTTGAAGCCCATGACCTTAAGATCGTCATCGCGATAGCCGTCCTTCATTCGCCCCCTCGTGCGAGCGTTTTCCAGCCAGATATAGCCGGGCTCTCCGTTGGTTTGAGACTGCTCTGCGTGCCAAGTGTAGTCCATTCCAACCTTTGCTTCGAAAGAATTGTTTGAACCCCAGCGATGGTGATAGAGTTTCTTTTCATCATTCTTCATCGTGAGATAATCTTTATCATCAAACTGACCAAGAGCAAGGGCAGCAGAACGACGAACATTCCCTGCGACAACACAACGGCCAATAAGATTTTCAGTATCAACAATGTCCACTGATGTGATGGCTTCTCCAGCTTTCGCTGTATAAAGTTCTTTAAGATCATTGTGTAATTCCTCCAAAGGTCCGTGTCCTGACGCTGTACCCCCGAAACCCTTGATGAGAGAGCCGGGAGGTCTTATGAGAGAGTAATCAAAGTTGGGAATTTTTTTCCCGAGAAAAAATCCGTCGAGAAGAATTCTGACAGAGTTCACCCATCCTTCACGAGAGTCGGGAACTATGTATGTTTCATTTGAATACTGTGCTTCTTTAATGGTAACTGTTCCTGCTCCGAGTGTATCAAAGCCAACGCCAATTCCAACCATAAGAGCGTCCATCATCCAAGCAAAAAGATATCCACCCTTTGCTGATAGTTCTCTTGTTGAGCGGAAAGCACAATTGAATAGACCTGCTCCTGTTCGCTCGTATATGAACTTTGTGCCCATCATCCATAGCCCACGACCCGGAGGGGTCCACTTAAGATTGAAGAGTCTATCATATGCTTCTTTGGCTGTTCTCTGTGCTTTCTGGTCATTCCATTCTAAGCCGAGAGCATGGACATGTCTTTTCTGAATGTCAAACATTCCTTCAATCACACGACGACAAGTTTGATACCACTCTTCGGTACCTTCTGCTCCTTCTGTGAATTCATTCAACCGTCGAGCATAGGTTCGTTTGTAGGTAATATATCCTACTGGTCCCCACGGGACATCTAAATCTTTATAACGATTTACAAAGGTATCTGATAGTCCGAATCTACGGACATTAACCTCACTAATACTAAACATGTATAACTCCTATTTGTTCATTAAATGTGAATATTTATTCTTGATGTGTTCTTTGGCATTCGCGACGGGGTTCGCCCGTTGTTCATGCAACTCATCTTGGTCTTCTAATATTTTTATACAGACATTTGATGTATCCATGAAGAGCGGCAACACTAATCCATCGGGTCCATTTCGGTTCTTCGCAAGAAAGATGCGACCCATATTAGCCTGCTTGTCTTCAATTGTTCGAGATACTGTAAAAATAAAGTCCGCCACAAAACATTTGTTAAATGCTTCTGAAATTGCTTCCATCGTTATGACTTCGGCATTGAGACCTGATCGGTTCGTCTGGGATGCTGTCCAAACAGGACATTCCATAATTTGAGAGATACCGCGAAGGTCTTCATAAATAGTTTCCAACTCGTGTCTTTTCTCATTTTTTGCCTTAATTGGTCGTAATAAATCCGCATAATCAACGATAATCATATCAGGGTGAATACCTCTTTTCTTCAATCGTTCAAGGTGATTCTTGATAGTTTGAGTAGTGGCTGACTTTGTTGGGTATTCTTTTACAATCAAGGCGCCCTCAATATCTTGAATCTGGTCGTAAATTTCTGCCTTGTTTGTCATCAGATCATTTAATGGAATTCCAGTTAAGCAAGAATCATAACGAGAACCGACTGTTGTATCAGCTAACTCTAATGTGTAATGGACAACTGTCTTTCCTAACTTAAGGGCTTGAGTTCCTAAGTGAACCAATACCATTGACTTACCAGCACCCGTGGGAGCGATTACAACACCCATTTCTGATTTGCCTAGTCCGCCTTTACAAAGGTCATCCATTCTTTCCCATCCAGTTGAGACAGGGTTTCTTATTTTTAATTCAAAGCGTCTCTCGAAGTCGGCAAGGTAATCGTGTCCGAAGTTATTGTCGGAGCCAAGCTTAAGAGCATTGTTGATTACTTGTGAAATCTCATCAAATGATGAAGACTTTAGAAGTCCAACAGATTTCATCATGGCTTGCTTAAGAACTTGCTTACGACAGAAATCAATGGCTGTCTCTTTGATATAATCAGCATCATTTACTTTATCAGAGGCAATCACACGAGCATAATAATCTCTTACTTGCTTTTGTACTGCATCATCATATTCAGTGATACCTGATTTAAATATTGTTGCGAGGATTTTATAGGTGGGATGGACATTATACCTGCTGCGGTAATCCATTATGGTCTTGACAAATACCTGAAGATATTTTGTCTCTAAGAAATCAATTGTTAAAACCTCTGTGATTTGGTCGCAGAATGGTCTGTCCTCTAGCATAAGCTGGCAAAGTGAATCTTGGAAACTCTTACCAAACTTAGCAAAGTTGTCTGTTTGTTGTTGCATTATTACTCCGATGTATTATAATTATAATAACATAATAGGAAAAGTATGTCAAGTTATTATTTTTATTGTTATAGTGTTATTTGTTGAAAAAGCCGTTTTTAATAGGGTTTTTAGTTGTTTTTTTATTTGTATGCTTTTCATCTAACTCTGTACGAGGTTACTGAATAATGAATTACTATTTCATTCCAATTTGAATCATAACTATTGTAAATGCCAATAGTGAGCAAAGTATGGTTTTCAGTGTGAACGGGGATTCGCCGAGATAATACCAAGTTAATAAAGGGAAAGTTAGATAAGAAACAGAGAACCCAATAAAGCGCATTGTCCATAATTGCGGAGACCATTCCATGAGAAATCGGGTACCAAAATACCACATTAATGATGTTGGGATAGCAATCATACAACAGATTAGCAAGGACCGTTGTTTCCACCATTCAGATATGAATTGAAGATTCGATCCATACCAAGCTAGTGTGTGTCCGATTATAAAAAAGAAAAGCCCATAGAAGAAAGCTTTACTCATCCACCACCTCAAAGGTAAGTTTGGTCTTGGCGTCTGGGTCACATTTAAAACCATTTATTTGAGCACTGTTCTCCCAATCTACTTCAGTCACCTGATTGAGAGGTATATCAATAATCCGCAAATCGTGTTTGTCAAATAAGGTCATCTCTGTTGAAAAAACTCGTGGATAAGTTACCACTGCTTTCACATTGATGGAGGTTGTTTGTAATGGGACTTCAGTACATGACCATTCCCAACTATAGTCGTGAACACCGGTATCTTCAAAGGATGGAGTCATTGTTGTACAAGCAGAAATAATTGCGTAAAAGTAAGTGTTCATGGTAAACCTCCCAGTTTATTATAAGTATGAGCAAAGACGACGAAACGACCCAAAAAGATCATCAAATCTGTAAGCACCGAAGCCATCGGTTATCATCATCATTTTTATTGTGCTGATATTTACTTCGGGCTCGTGGTGTTGGACATTATATAGTAGCTTTTCTCTATTAATCGGAGATATCTTTGGAGAATATAATTGCATGATTAAATAGTTCTGATGAATTACATCTCGCTTATCAATAATCTTATTATGACAAGACAATTTCTTTTCAACTTTTTGACAATGTTCTACTAACGATTGAACGGTTTGGTCTTCGGGTTCTCTCATAAATTCTAATCGCTTCTTTATTGTTCCAAGACCGACTCGACCAATGCCTTTAATATTATCGGAAGGGTCTCCGGCAATCGCTCGGGCAAGAGCAAAGTTGTTGGGGTGTATCCCGAACTCTTCCACAAGTGTCTCTGTTGTGACCATTTTATCTTGAATAGGGCGATAGATTGAGGTTTCGTCGTCTGCCAGTTGGTAGAAGTCCTTATCGCTTGAAATAATGGTTTTCTTCCATCCTTCGTAATGTTTTGACCTACAAAGCAGTGCCACTAAATCGTCGGCTTCTGTGTTATCAATTACAACTTGGATGACTGGCATCTCGTTGAGATACTCCAAGAGCCTATAATATTGATATGCTTTGTTCTCGGCTTGTGCCTCTGGTGATAACTCGTACATTCGTCGGTTGAATCGGAGCGGGGCTCTGCCTTGTTTATAATCTTTATTTTGTGCTCTCCGTCGTTGGCTTCCGCCTTGGCCGTCCCAACAGATAACAACTTCGTCTGGCTGGAAGGTGCGGACCATCTTTTGGAGAGACTTGAGAAACCCCATGCATCCGCCGATGGGTCGGCCCTTGGGGTCAAGTGCGGGGACTACCACATAGCTCCGGAGGAACATATTTAAGCCGTCAATTAAAATTACTTCTTTCATTCTATCTCCTTTTTATACATATAATATAACACGATGAGGAGTGTTGTCAAGTTTTATTTTCTTTCATTATGTCTCCGTAGTTCTTCGTCCTTATCTTTGCAGGACCAGTCAATAAAAACAATCCAAGCGACGGCTGTAAGACTATACAAGCATACCAAGTAAACCATAACATGTTTAATGTTGAACAGGGTTTCGGGCTCAAGTAATAATTCTTCCATCTATATGAATTATGTTTATAATATAACAAAACCCCTGACATTTGTCAAGGGTTTAATAAAAAAAACTTAAAAATAGATTATAGAAATTATTTTTCTGCTTCTATCGTCTCTTTTACTAGTGAAGAAATATCTTTCTTTAATTGTCTTAAGGCTTTGCGGGTTCGAACACCAGCAGATTTATTACCAGCAACATTCTTTCTAATATTTTCTTCGATAGAACCAAGTAAAGTTTTTAATTGTTCGTATTGTTCTAAAATGGGGCTTTCCATAATATTCTCCTTTTTTGGTACTATTAAATAGGTTTTCAAACAGGTTTTGTCTTTTTTGGGGGAAGTTTAACTAATTCTAATTCTTCTAAAAAGGCCCAGTGTATTGAAAACTTCTCTTTATTCCACAAAGCAATTATCTTTTTGTGTCCAATGGTAACACGATCTGTAAGAGTGTACTCAAAATCTGGATATTCTTTAAAACAAACAACTGATCCAAGCGGCCATAATGTTCTTGCCATGATTTCTCCTTTGATTAAATAGTATACAAAACCGCCACCCGAAGGTGGCGGCAAGGAGTAAATTATGGTTCAGAGGGAAGATCAATGTCTATATCAGACCCATCGTCTTCATATTTATCGATAATCTCTTTGTCCATAATGTCATACACAATCTTTCTAAACTTCGGATCTTGAAGCTGTTCTATCCACTTAGCTGCTTGGAATTTATACTCTTTGCCTTTCTCATCGCAAATAGTATACCAAGCTCCAGATCTCTTCATACGATCCGTTCCAGATAACTTTATTGCCTCAAACCAAGATTCCTCATCTTGGATTCCTACATCGTCTCCCCATAGGATTTTAAAGGTACAAGTTCTACCGTAGGTTCCAAAGCGAGACTTCTCAATCTTTGCTTTGGTCTCCGAGCCAACACGAAAACCTTTGTCGTTTTCAACATAGGACGCCTTGGCCTTTCGGCGAGTTAACCAGATTCTCAAAGAACAAAAATATTCTATTGCTTTACCACCGGGAGCAATGAAGGGAGTAGTCATTGCTTCGGCCATGTTGTTTGTAATATTTGTCTTGAGTTGGTTGATCAAAACAACTGCTGATTTTGTATTAGCAATTGGAATGGTCAACTTGGGGAATGCCTTAGCAAAGATACGGGGCTTTACAGCCATTGAAGACTGTGGGTTAAAGTCTCCTTCAATATCTTTCTCTGCGGCTGTCGCAGCAATACTATCCCAAATAAACAGAAATTGATTTTCTGGGAAGTTAGCCAAGAGAGACTCTATTTGTTCTAGAGTCTTCTCAACTGATACTGCTTGGACATAAAGCAAGTCCTTTAAATTGATTCCAGAACGCTCAAGGAACGAGGGATCAATTGAGGACTCGGCATCAAAATATACAACAGTCATGCCCATCTTCTGGGCATTTGCTGCTATCTGAGTTGCCATAAAGGATTTTCCAGATGCTGATAGTCCAGCAATCTCGGTCACCTTTCCGACGGGAATACCCGCCATCTTGCCTTTACAGATGATTGAATCAAGCCATCTTGATCCCGTTGGAATCCAATCTGTAACTGCTGTTGGGTTATCTTCTTTGAGGTTATGGGCAACATTCATACCGGCTGTCTTGTTGATCATTTTTCTCATATCGCCTGTCGATAACTTTCCGGCTTTTGTTTGTTTTGCTTCTTTCATTTTCACTACTTTACCCATGTGGGCCTCCGTTTGTTGATTATACTTGGGTCCATTCTTTAACTGTTATACGACGAGATTTCAGTTCGTATGTAGAAAAGCCTTCCCAGTCGCTAGTTTCTCCATGGTTGTATTCGGTTATACTAACACCATAATACTTTCGGTCTTTTTTAGCTGGCTTTGGTCGGCCTGTTGCTGCGTAGTCTTCCGAAAAAACATAAAGTGTTTCTTCATATCCTCGCTTGAAATCAACATAGTGATCTACTACTTCTTGGTGTTCCTCTATTAGGTATTCGGGACACCTGTCTTCGTAAAAGGTCTCTTCGTCAATGGCTTCAACATACTCCTCAAAGGTGTCATATTCCCAGTCTCCCACAGTATAACTCTTCCGTGGGGTTGTTCTATCTAAGTCTATATTAGTATTACTCATTTTTTCTCCTGTTAAGTAAAGGTGGGCGGATTTATCCCTCCGCCCGAGGGAATTAGTCATTTTGAATATCTTTTGTAAACTTCGCCAACTCTTTTGGCCTTGTTGACTACAAAAGCATCAATGGAATCCAATCTGTCATCATCGAAGTCACCTCTTGTTAAGCACTCAGATAAAGCCAATATTAGAATCATTTTCTGTTCGCGCTCCGTGCCATTTACATAATAGTCTTCGATAAATTTGTTTCCTTGATTTATCACCACTTCTAACTCAATTGAATCGCCGGAGCGATTATATTCCGTCCACCAAGGATCCAAAACTCTTGGCATACTCACATGGCGATATTTTGGTAAAGCACGAGGCTTTGCAGCTCTTGGAGAACCTTTTCCAGCACCTTTTGGATTGGTACCAGTCTTTCTCTTTGGCTTTCTTGCTTTCCCAGTTGATGATATTGGTAGCAAGTCAGACAATTTAGAATAAATTGTAGAATTGAACTTACTTTCAACCTCTTCTAAATTCTCCATAGTTTTCTTTGGTGCATTGTGTGATTCGTTAAGATATTTGTAAAATGGCTTAATAACCTCGGACAATTTATCAACCAATGATTGTTCAGGGTCCACCTTGTTTTTGATGTTTGTGACACCAAATGCTTCATCAAGGGCTTCAGTAAAACTGATTTCAACACGACCCAAGTTTGTTCTAGTAGATCTGTTCCATACACCCTTTATGGAGATAGCAGGGCCAATTAATCTATCATTGCGGCACAAATAAAGACCAGAAAGATCATAGGCTCTTTCTTGATGACTAGTAGTATCGGCATCAATTTCAACCATTCTGATAGATATGTCGTGTCCTTGATATTGAATAATGCTTGTCATTATAGAACCTTTCACTTTCTCGGGCTCTGTTGTTGAATAAAGTGGATCAACTGGGTTAATATTTCTCTGTTTTAAGCCATTCTTTACCACAATTTTGTGATCCTTATCTAATCGACAATAAAAAACTTTTGCAACTTCTTTTATTATTCTGTTAACATAATCGCCAACCCTACTAAAAGACTGCTTCTGTCGTCTCAAATTCGTAATCAGTATGATTGTTCCTGTTTCACCGACTTCCGTTTTGAACCAAGATATTTCGTCTTCGGTAGCAAGCCGTATTTTAGTTTTGTTTGTCACATCTGTATAATCTTGTTCTCCAACTAACAGACTACCGGTTTCAGTTTTTGTAAAAACTGTGCGATATTCACCAATAGTACCGCATGCTGTCGTACCACCGATAGAAAACTTTCCTAGATCTCCGGGCTTATGAATTGAGCCAGCCGAATAAGTCAAAGCTTTTTGTAATGTTCCCAAATCCATTCCGGTCCCATTATCTGCTATACACCATCCAACAAGTTTTCCGTCATTATCTAACATTGTTTCTATTTTCATATCTGTTGCTAAAGCATCAAAGCAATTATCCAGCAAATCCATTAAAGCATCAAAGAAACTGTGTCCCGCTGATGGGATTACTAATCCATAAAGATTGTTTAAGTCTGTTTTCGGCACAAACGAGCCCATTTTTTCATTTAACATGTTATTTTCCTATAGTTAGTTTCGAATCGCTATGATCCAAGTAATAGTTACATTTAGCCACATAAGTGTTACCATCAGCACCGCGAGGAGGTATGTATTTTGCTGACATAGTGGGCGGATTTATCCCTCCGCCCGTGGGGAGCAAACTTTAAGCTTTAAGTCTATTCATCGCGCCTAAGACATCATCACCTACTGAAGCATATTTTTCCACCCCAGCAGTTGTATCTGTTGAAGCTTGAGCAGGTGGTTCACCTTCATGATAAGCATCTAAGATAGTCTGTAATTCGATGCCAGTTTTTCGTTCAAATAGTGCTTCAATTTCAGGAATAGATTCAAGAAGTGTGGCACAATCAGCAACCGCATCATCACAAAGAATTGATGGACGACGACGAGGCTTTAAAGTTGTCTTTGGAAATGAGCCCGGAGTACCGGGGATGTCATAATTCAAGACAATATCTGTGCCTGTTTCTGGATCTGTGATGTCACCATAATCTGGATCGAGAACATATCCAAGAAGCATTTGGTAAGCGGTCTTACCGTAAGCCCATACCTTTACTCCTTCACTTTCCATTCCTCGGACCAAGATTGGTGAGTAATACCGATTTCGCGCAAAGAGATTCTTAGCTTCTCGTTTGGCCACATCATCATTATTATCTACACCTTCTCGCCAAAGCTTAGAAGCGTAGTCGCAGATTGGACAATTTTCTCCATGATTCTTCTTTGGACATAATAGTCCGGGGTTCTTTCCAACATTATAGTGAAAGAAATATTCTTTGAACGGGTCTCCATCCGCTGTTGGTAAAATTCGTATTGTTTGGTCGCCTTGTTCAGGTCTCCATTTCGTGCTGTCTCCTTTCTTTTTATATCCGTTTTTTGATTGTTCGAGTTTTGCTCGCATTGCTTCCAGATCTATAGCCATGATTTTCTCCTTTTGTTTGTTAATCATTGAGGGGATCTACCCTAAAATAAAAGAACCAAATTTTGTTCTTTTCTACATATAATATAACATGTTCTCCGCATGTTGTCAAGTAAAAAGAGAGGGTTTTTTTGAGAACCCTCAGAAACTCTTATTTCATTAAAACTGGAAATTTGTCTCTTCAGAGGTTACTGTACCAACTGTTGAATTCCAATTAAATGCTCTAAATCCACGACGCTCAATGTCATAGACAATTTCATAACCTTCACGAAGATTTCGTGCCATGGTTCGACCAGCGGCTCCGGTACGGAATGCTGAGTCTGGTACATCGGTTACACGAATAAAACGCATAGTTCGTTCATGTCCGCTTTGCTTAACAAATGTTCCAGTGTAGACTACATAATTTTTCATTTTCCCTCCAAGGATTGTATGTAATGGGTGTAGTAAATCCCATAAGCGTATGAATACTCATGGGAAGATTGATAAATTGAAAAAGAAGAAATAACATTATCATCTAATGTTGATTTTATCTCTGAAATAAGGGAAGAATTATTATTTAATTCGCTCTCATTTATACTATAAATATAACATGTCTCTGTAGGGTTGTCAAGTGGAAAGAATAACTTTTTTTCTTTTTTCTTTACCTCACGAAATACAAAGGTTCTAATTCGAGATATTTCTTTAGGTTCATGCATGCTTCCAAAAACTGGTGTAGTGTTGTTAAAGATATTAAGAGAATGAATACAATTAAATAAAAGCTCATTCATTTTATTATAATATTCAGTTAAAGGCGCTTCACCTACAATTTCCATCATCATTTGATTAGAAACTAGATAAACCGATTCTATTAATCCTGATCTTGCGAATTGCTGAAGAACATTAAAGCTAATTTTATTTCGCTTTATAGCTACATCGGACAAGATAGTGAGATCTGGAATAACATAAACAACATTTATTCTGTTGTTCTTGACTTGTTCAAGAAGTCGTAGAGTAGCTCCAGCAATTTTTCCTGAACCACAAACAAAAAACCAGATAGTTTTGTTTTTAATTCTTGATAATTCTTTTTGCTTTGTAAATTTTTCTTCGTATCGTTCGGATGAAGATTGAACAGGTACATTATCGCCCCCATCATAGGTGAAAACTTTATAATTCTTGTCTACTTTAAATAGTTCGGCGATGTTACATCCCGCTTGTCCTAATCCAATAACTACCATGATAAATTCTCCAAGGAACCATAAGTTTTTCCCGCTTTTGTATTAATTTTAAACTTGCCGAGGCGAGTATCACCAAATATTTCCTTCATCCTAGAGACTAGATGAGCATCTTTTTCACTAAAGTCAATGACGACGCAATCATGTAACATAAAAGCAACATGAGAGTCTCTTCCACTTAAGAGCTTTCGTATTTTATTTATTCTATCCATACAATTATCCGATGAAGTGCTTTGAAGAAGATAATTTAGAGCGTGAAAGTCATCACTTTCTATTTTTCTTCCAAACGGTGTATTAATATAACCCTCTCTATAATATTTGTCAAGTATCTTTGTTCGATTATAATAGGTTTCTAATTCCTCGTCCTGTGAATTGGGATTATATAACCACGCAAAGAACCGACGCTTAGCATTATCTCTATTCAGTTTCTGAGAGAATACCTGTTGAATATTAAATTCATGAATGTCTTCTTGGGGTTGATCCATCCCAGCAAGAGAAAAAAGAGTTCTAATCTCAGCAGCATTAAAATCAAACTCAATAAACCAATCATTTGTTGGCTTAATAATGTCTCGATGCTCTGTTTTTAGATTCATAATAGGAAAAGACTCAGGAAAGGTTGTCAAACGACCCGTTATTGTACCAAAAATGTTGTAATTGATGAAACTTTTCACCTTTGCGAAGCGTTGGTAGAGTGCTTTAGCCTTTGGGTCTTGAAGGAACAAAAGATTGTGATTATCCCAATCGATTTGTAGTTCATGTTGTTTTATATCATTTATCGTTTCTTGCGTCTCAACAAGAAAGGAATAATTCTTTGGTTTTGGCTTGTTTTCAATCACCCAATCGGTGATTTCATTCTTCACCTGATAAAAGTGCCTAAGAATATGCCGAGGAACAAGCTCAAAAATACAATTGTCATCCAAGTTGATCTTCGCCCCAAGAATTGCTTTAACATGCGCTTGAAGGCGTTGCTCCCTAAAAAGATAACGATCAAGAAGATGAGGAGGACAAACCTTTCTAATATCTTGGTTAGCACACCATAAGTTCGCAAATTCAACATCATATCCCTCCAAATGTTCTGACCATGACCATGTTCTATCTAAATTACGAGGCAATTTATCAAAAAAGAATTGCCCATTATAAAAAACTCCTTTACAGTCTCTTTTGTCATCCAATGTTTGAAATGTCATTAATGCTCCAATTGCTTCTATCTTAATGTATCATCCTTTGGTCTATTTGTCAAATCTTTTTTTATTTTTTGTTTCTCAATGGTTGAAATGGCCCCTCCATCTTGAAGAGGACGAAGCTGAACAAACGCTTCATTAATAAAGGTTGCTATTTCACCAAGTGAAATAACTCTCTGATAGTTAATGGAGTCTCTTATTAGTTTGTTAAGGTCAGTGGGATTTAAAATGTTTCTTTCTTCTATATTTCTTAATATACAATATACTCTTAATATATCATTAGTATTAATATTATTAATTGTATTATTATTAATAGATTCTCTATATTTAATCTCTGCTGATGTTTTAGTTCTACATGATTTAATAATCTTTTCATAAGGTTTTTTATTGACAAAAATACGATAGTAAGTTACAATAGTTTGTAATAACTTATCAATATCGCTATTATGAGTTGGGGAGAACCTAAAATTAAAAACATCTTTAACGCTAAAAAGATTATATTTGGCAAGGTATGGGAGCATGGCTGGTGATGCTAAGTCCGCAACTAAAAGCCATGGCGCATTCTTCGAGACTGAGAATCCAATGTTCTTAGCCAGATTTAAGTAATATTGAAAGGCTTCATTCTGAATAAAGAAATTATCTTTAGACTCATCAAGATCCATGTCGATATCACTTATCGATACAGCGAGACCTGTATTAAAAATAGAACTTTGTTGACTTAATTGAAAGCCGGTAAAGGTAAAGGGGCTATAAGGACCGAGTTGTTGTGAATAATCAGTTAAATGATTAATAAAATCACTTACATTCATTATTTCTTTTGTTCTCTTTTGTCCAATTATGTAATTGTTAATATAATTATTCATTATATAACTCATATAATTTCTATAATCTTTCTCTGGATCTTGATACCACTTATAAGCATTTAATTTTGCTAAAAAGGGATCTTTGACATTAATAGTTTGAAGCCTACAGGCATTCGTAAAGTTTTCAACCATGTCGGAATACATATCAGCAACAAAATCTACTAGTTGAGGCGACGAAGCATAATTATTGGTTGTACTAATTGGAATAACAAATTGAGGGTCAACCATCATCGTATCTAGGCGTTGGTCTACTCGGCCATAATATACATTTTCAGCGAAATTAAAATCAACAATGGGCTTTTGATCGAGACCATCGAGTGATTTGTTATAAGCAGATAAATAAAACTTTATCCTCTCCGAAATTAAATTTCGGGTTACGGGCATTTCGTTCTTTCCAAAAAATCTTGCCATTATTAATTCTCCGGTGTGGGTGGGGTGCCATCTGTATAATATCTCATTCCGGCGACCACATAGGATGTTGTTCCTCCACTAGAACCTCCACCGGTCAGGGCCTCTGGTGAAAAGGAAGACGGAGCGCCGGGTATAGCGATTCCAGCCCCTGAAGAAGTAGATTCTGGTGGTTGAGTTGGAGCATTATTTGCTGTCGCTGGTGATGCTGGTGTATGGTTTGAAGGTGGGGCCGGAGGGGCGGTGGTTTCCTCAACTGAGTTAGTTCCCGCTCCAACAATACCACTATAAATACCATTTTCTAATAAATCTCGATAGCTGGCGAATTCTGTGTTATAGATTGAAGAGCAGTTTTGTATTACGGCTGGGGTTCGAGCAGACTCTGATACTTCAGTATCCATGGGAGTTAATTTTCCTCCTGATATGCCCATACGAGAATTTCCATCTCCTGAATATACAAATAGTGCTTTAACACTAGTGGTGAATTTACCAGCACTAATTGAAGAGTTAACTTTAGTAATTAAATGATATCCACCAAGCCCTAATTTATTAGCGATAGAACCACCAGTTGTAGGTTTAAATTCATCTCCGCCAAGTGAAAAAGGATTAATAAAAATCTCCATTCCCGGATAAAACAAACTATTTCCAAACATTTCAAGATCAACCGAATAAACGGCTCCTAGTTGCATAAGCCCATCTTGTCCGTTCGTTTGAAAAAACCGAGCTTCTCGAATGTATTGCATGTCGGTCTTTGAAAACTTTAATGATTTTAGAATACCTCGATCAGTACCATATTCAAAGTGATAAACTCCGCGTTCAATATCATCTCCGTATAAGCCTTTTCCAATATTACTAATACTATTATACTGTGGGACCACCAAAAGATAATTATAGATTTCATTTATATTGGTGTCGGCTCCCAAGTCAGCAGGATCTGTTACAAAAGGAAAAAGACCTGCGTTCTGGACAAGATCGATAATAGGCTGCGAATATGTAGACTTAGGTCCATCCTTATTAAAAACATTCTGATAACTGAGCGCACTTGTGGTTGTAAAGGTAAATGATTTATCATAATTTTTATTTAAACAAATCTCCACCAATGCGTCTACCACTAAATTGCTAAGCAAATCTCTTAAAAAATAAACAATAGGATAAGTAAGTTTATCTGGTTTTAACACAAATTCATTATACCATTCAGAAAAATATCTAACAGAAATTGGTATTTGGGCAAGATTAATCTTAAAAGTTTGACCGGGGGTAAAGAAGTTCTCAAAATCAATTGAAGGCAAAATAAAGCGAGTGTTTTGTGGTTTCCTTTCAACAGAGTCATCAAATAAAGAATCTAAAATTAAATAAATAAGGTCTCCGAGATAAAAGAACTGAATTGTGTTTGAGGGATCATTGGAGACAAACTTAGTAGGTATGAGCTTTTCGCTCTCATCTTCGCCTTCGGCTTCTGGATCAGGAAGGTCTGAGTCAACAGCAGTGACTGTGGGTAATTTAAGATTTAATGTTGGTTCTTCCGAAAAAAAGCCATCTGCTCGAAAGCCTCCATCATTTGTAACACCAACAGCATAGACTTTATTATTATCTTCAAGAGAAGTTAAAATTCTACGATAAGTCTCTTTTCGCTCAATAACTTCCACAGCTTGAAAAAGCTTTTTAAGTTTAGCAATCTCTTTTTGGGTACACTTATCTTCAACAGCTTTTTGGAGTGTAACTTCGCGTTCTCTTCTATTCTTTAAAATTGCTGGTCCAGCCAATGCGTCGAAACGGTTTCCCTTTAAAGCGCTTTCAATATAAGCTCGATACTCAATTGTAACAGAGGCAGTTGAATTTTCACTGAAATCTAGCGAGTGGTCAACCATATTAAGATAATAAGATTTATTTGATTCTCGGAGAGATTGTTTAATATCTTCGGGATTTATGCGCCTTGAAGCACAAACGGCATTGAATTGCGCATCATTCGTGGTTGGCACGAACCATCCCACATCGGCACGAATTCTATAGTAAGAAGCATCATACTGTTGTTTAGAATTACTGCCCATGCCTACACGCTCTGAGGCTTTGCTGGTATCAAACAAAATCATATCTACAAATCTAACTTTAGTTGGTTGACCTTTGTCGTCTTTTGTATCGTATTCACGAACAAAGTCTTCAAAATCTTGAAAGAATAATTTTAATGTAGCTGTAATATCGTTTCTTGCTGTTGCTGGGGATGTGCCATTAAAGGAGAAAGAAAAATCCTTAATGCCGAAGCCACCGCCACGCCATGGTCGTGAATCATCAGCAAACATTTCTTGCGTTCGTGCGTCAGGAAGATTTTGAGCAGGAAAAACAAATTCAACTTGTCGTAGTTCACCGCCTTGTTCATAAACTTTAAAGAATCTCATCTTTGGAACTAAGAAAGCTTGAATATCGGGTGTTGTGCTTAAGAAAGCATCGATTGATTTACCCTTGGAGGCTAAAATGGTGTTCATAAAAGATGCGTTATTCTCATCTGTAACCATATAAAATCTATCGTTATATACAGCATTTTTATGGAATGGTTTGGTATTATCAATTGCTAGTTTAAAATTCTTTTTAAGAGATTCCATCTTCACCATTAAAACACATTGTTGATAGAATTTTTGTCTTCTTCTAATCTCATCTTCAGTTAAAGGGTTTTCTTGTTCAATGGCCCCTATAAGACCAGAGTCTGATAAAGCAATCTGAGATGCGTTTAACGCATCGGCCTGTATTTGCCCCCATTCAGAGTCAGAATCAACATCTTCTGCGTCTTTATCTTCGAGTGTCTCCCAAAGTGCTTTTCTTCTTGCGTTTTCAATTTGTCTAGCAACTAATTGTTCAACTATCTTAGCGGCTTCTATTGTATTCTTTTCAAAAGATTGAATAGGTTGGGGATTAGCATCAGTTAAAGATTCTCGTAGATAATCAATCCATTGATTAAGAACAACATCTTCGGCGCCTTCGAACCCTGAAAGATTGGATAATTCTCCTCTAATTGCTTCTATATTAACTGTGGCTGATTTTTCCTGTAAAGCGGCAATTTCTGGCCGTAAATCTGCCATAGCTTGATAGTTTGACCGAGTGAGTGTTATATTAGATACTCGGTCACCTAGTATTCCGTTAACTAAGTAATAATTGATTTCGACTAAAGGATTAACGATATTAAAAGAGGACTCAAGTGGATCGGAGCTAGTCAGGATATAAGCATAATAAATATCATCTACTTCAATTGTGGTGTCTAATTGAGTACGGGCTAAAAGGCTTGCTTGAGCTTCGAATTCCTGAAAGCTACTGAGAACGCCACCAGCCGGGATAATCGTAGGGTTTTCTTTTACATGTTCGAAAAATTGTTTAAAATAATCATCTTCCCATAGACCAGCCGTATATGGGTTTTCTACACTTCGTAATTGTTCTTGGAGAGCAAAAATGATTCGGATGTCGGCGAGGTCTAACGGTGTGCCATTCTTGGCAGCGGTCATATAATATTCAGCAATTCTCGTAATACCATCGTCAAAAAGTGAGTTAGTTCCGAAAGCTACATCGTCTATGCCCCAACCCAATAGATTCGGGGCAACAGTGATTCCCAATGTTAGAGCACCGGCTCCTACTTGAAGTAAAAAATCTCCCCACCATGGCAACGGTGAACCATTGACGCCAAGATCATTAAAGCTTATATCAGCTAAAATGTCGCGGAAAGAACCTTCGTAGGTTTTAGTTTTAATTGTTAAGCTAAGGGCAGCATCGTCTGTAAATGCGTTACGAAACTGAAGCCCATTATAAACTACATTTAATGTGCCATCTTCTACGCCTTTTACAATTATTTCTAATAATCTTTGTCCTTCTTCATTTGTCATATTTATCTCAACAACTGGATGACCCGCGTGAGGGGTCGTGGAATAAAGATGGCATCGCCAGCTTTCAAATCGCCCTCAAAGGGTATTTTATTAAATTGGGCGAGAACCCACCAATAAGTATAATCTCCATAAAAAGTTGCTGCGACTTTATAAAAGGTATCTCCCATTTGCCAATAATATTTGGTTAATTCAAGATCATTTATCTCATCATTTGATGGATATTTAAGGGTCTCGGTGCGATACTGTTCAATTTGTTTTACCGACCGTTTTTGAAAAAGATCGTCGTATTGAGGACTGGAGTTTACGCCTTTTCTTCGTGCTTTATATCTATCCATTATTCTCCCCTCCTATATTCCCAGCAGGGACATTGGGATTCGCTCCGCCTTTAAGCGGAGAATTGAATGGAAAGCTTTCGGTGACTGATTCATTATTACGCACGGGAATACCTTGATGTAAAACATTGAAGGTTAAAGAGAGAGAAATAAGCTTGGGATAGTATTCGGCTTCTCCGGCACCAGATAATTTATAAACAAACATTCCTGCTTCTAGATTTGGAGACCATGAAACACCGTCGGCCCAGCCCAAGAGACCGCCTTCAACAGCGCTTGCTTGTCCACCGGTGCCAAATGTGTCCGCTACAAGATTAGCAAATTTTAATTTTATTAGGGGTGGCTTGGATAAACTATTAGCTTTTGTAAAATTTGATTGAGTAGCATCATCTGTACCAGTGCGCAAGATACCCGATTCTGAATAGCTGGGGTACATCATTTGAATAAGCGATTGACATTTGTTTAAGTTGTTCATAGCTGCTTCTACATCATAAGCAGGAATATCCCAACCTAATTGAATTTTTCTTGTAGTTGAGTTAAATGTAGGTATAGGGTCAAGACGACCATAAACTTGCTCAACATTCCAACTTGATTGGAAATCTTGTGTAAAATTAGTGAGATAGGCTTTAAATTGGAGTAAAGACCCATTAATCATGCTGACAAACTCTAATAATGCTCCTAAATCTTGGGCATATTTGGTTGAAGTGTCGCTTTGTTGAAAATGTATATTGGGAAATGACATTTATAGGGTTCCTATGGTTGATTTATGACACGCATAACAGCATTTTCAAACGATTGTCCGGCGATGCTTATTTCTACCTTGATACCATCTAAATTAATCGCATTTTGTACTTGATTTTCTACATTGATATTATTAGCAGTTGCTCTGGCTCCCGTCATTACTTCGGATGCTGTGCCTGTTTTAATTAGTGCTAAGTTTGTAAGTGTGTGTTTGGTCTCAATACTTACATCATCAAAGCCCTTCAAGGCTGCGGCAATTAATTCTATTTGTCCTACTCCAGCAGCAAGGTCAATGGCTGCTATATTTGTTAAACTGGTTTCGATTTGAGATATTGATTCATTGAGATTCATATAGCCCTCAATCTGTCTTGCTTTGGCTTCTTC
>Ga0115568_10000125_pt1 | contig 52926 bp, 50 predicted proteins | sample COGITO_mtgs_1204_FD_87296 | JGI IMG/M metagenome (GOLD analysis project Ga0115568, IMG submission 87296) | Pelagic marine microbial communities from North Sea - COGITO_mtgs_120426 | ecosystem: Environmental > Aquatic > Marine > Epipelagic | place: Germany:Helgoland, sampling site Kabeltonne...
CTAGATAAGATTCGCAATGAATCGTTTGAGCAAGTACTACCCGAATTATCGGTTGCTTTTTACTAAAAAGGATGCTATAATTATACAATGTTTAAAATAAAAGACTTAACTGTAAAAAACTTTATGAGTGTAGGTAATAGTACCCAAGCGGTTAATTTTAACCGCCAAGACCTCACGTTAGTGCTGGGCGAAAACTTAGATCTTGGTGGCGACGACAGCGGTGCAAGAAACGGAACAGGTAAAACAACTATACTAAATGCGTTAAGTTATGCGTTGTACGGTGAAGCACTTACCAAAATACGTAAAGATAATCTTATCAACAAAACAAATACCAAGAATATGTTGGTTACACTTGATTTTGAAGTTGATGGTAACGAGTATCGTGTTGAACGTGGTCGAAAGCCTAATCTTTTTAAGTTCTATGTAAATGCACAAGAACAGGAAATGACCGACGAAAGCCAAGGCGATAGTAGACAAACTCAATTAGAAGTTGAACGTTTGCTACGTATGAGTCACGAAATGTTCAAACACGTTGTAGCACTAAACACATACACTGAACCATTTCTAAGTTTAAGAGCAAATGATCAACGTGCTTTGATTGAACAACTGCTTGGTATTACTATATTGAGTGATAAAGCAGACAATCTCAAAGACTTGCAAAAACTCACAAAAGATGCTGTAACGGAAGAAGAATTTCGTATCAAAGCAGTAGGAGATGCCAACGAAAGAATTGAACAGCAAATTGATAACTTGCGTAAACGTCAACGATTGTGGTATGCTCAACATGACGAGTCAATGGAAAAGTTTACTAAAGGTATAGAACAGTTATCTAAAATTGATATTGATAATGAACTAGTAATACATAACAAGTTAGACAAATGGAATGAAAAAGAAAAAACGTATAACGAAGCCGAACGTTGGGTAGCAAGTGCATGGAATGATACGCAAAAACAACAAGACCTAATAGATAGAATTGATAAAGAAATAGCACTACTCAAAGAACACAAGTGTCATTCGTGTGGACAAGACATTCATGATGAGAAGCAAGACGCACTTTTAAAGAGCAAAGAAAAAAATAAGAAAACAGCAAATGATGCGATTATTGCTAACAGTCAAAAAGAAGAAGAACATACCAAAGTAATGTCTAAACATAGAAATATAGGAGATAAACCAGAAACGTTTTATCCAAGCCGCGATGATGCTATTGAGCATAAAAACAATCTAGCCAACCTTGAAACACAACTAGCTAACAAAGAAGCAGAACAAGATCCGTATGCTGAACAGATACAAGAAATGGAAACTGCTGGTATTGAAAAAATTGATTATGACAACCTCAATGAATTAGTAAATATAAAAGAACATCAAGAGTTCTTAATGAAGTTGTTAACAAACAAAGATAGCTTTATACGAAAAAGAATTATTGATCAAAATCTAAGTTTTTTAAATTCACGTTTGAATGTTTACTTAGACAAGATAGGGCTTCCGCATCAAGTGAAATTCTTAAACGATTTAAGTGTAGAAATTACAGAACTAGGCCGTGACTTAGATTTTGATAACCTAAGTCGTGGGGAACGCAACAGGCTTATTCTAAGCATGAGCTGGAGTTTCCGTGATGTGTGGGAAAGTTTATATCATCCAATCAACCTACTGTTCATTGATGAACTTGTAGATAGCGGAATGGACAGTTCAGGTGTAGAAAATGCACTAGGTATACTTAAAAAAATGAGCCGTGAAAGCAATAGAAGTGTTTGGCTAGTGTCACACAAAGACGAACTAGCTGGTCGTGTTAACAATACGTTACATGTTGTAAAGGAAAACGGCTTTACCAGTTATAACACGGACGTTGATATTGTTTGACATATCTGAATTACATATTGAAATTAGCAGTAGATGTGTGCTTAAATGCCCGCGATGTCCTAGAACTGAACTCAGCAAAGAACTAAAAGACGTTCTTAATACTGACTATTCACTCACTGACTTCAAACGTATATTCACTCCGCTTGTGTTAGACAAAGTAGAACGTATCTTGTTTTGTGGCGACAAAGGTGATCCAATATATGCAAAAGATTTCTTGCAAATTGTGCAGTATATCAAAGAGTACAAACCAAATCTTAGAATTAGTATTACAACAAACGGCAGTTATAAATCAAGTTCCTGGTGGACTGAACTAGGAGAATCTTTATCGCCTCTTGACACTATTACATTTAGTGTTGACGGACTTAACTCAACTAAAAACAACATGTATCGTGTTAATAGTGATATGCTGTCTATTATTGACGGAATGATTGCAATTAGCAAAATATCTGAACACAAAAGACCGTTTATGGTTTGGAGTACTATAAGATTTAGGTTTAATCAAGACGATATACAAAAAAATAAATTTGTATTTCGAGCTAAAGAATTAAACTTTGATAGATGGCAACTGGTTGAAAGCACCAAAGTTGGAAGTATTGATCAACAGTACTTAGATGAAAATGGGTACGACCATCTTGAGCCTATAAATATTAACGAAGCAAGTTCATTGAAAGTATATAAAAAACATTCACATTCTTTGTCAAAAAGAAAAGAACACGTTAATTATATACGTGAAGCTGAAAAGAACAAACTAAATGGTAAAGACAGACCTTGGCAAAGTTGTTTACGTAAAGAACAAATACCAATGATTGATGTTGATGGTAAGTTTTATCCTTGTGCTTGGTTTAATAGTGGTTACATACCAAATGCTTTTGTTGAGAAATATGCAAACAAAATCAACATACGTAAAAACGGATTTGAATCAGTGATAAACAATTCGTGTTGGAAAGAGTTAGAAACTCAATGGTTAATGGCTCCGTTAGAAATTTGTAAATTGAAGTGTTATAAAAATGCCTAATAAAAATATATTTTGTAATATTCCGTGGTTTGAACTGAACATTAATAATGATGGAAGTTTTGATCTGTGTGGCTGTCAAAATGATAAAATTATCAACACTGAGTTAGGTGAAGAATGGAATATCAAAAAGATGACCATTGACGAGTATTGGAATAGTACTCGTATGCAAGAGAAACGTAATATTAAACTTGGTGACACCGTTGATCCAATGTGTAAGATGTGTCAAATGAAGGACCAAGCTGGGTACACCAGTGCTAGACAAAAAGAAAATTTAAAAAGTGTTATTTTCCAAGATGCATTTGATCGTAGTTTTGAGCAAAGTCCGCATAAAGAACTTTTTACTGAAGTAACTGAAAGTAACATTCACAGTTTGCATCTAAACATTGGGAATACATGTAACTTAGCCTGTAAGTTTTGTGCTCCAGAAGCGAGTTCAAGAATTGCTAGTTTTCAAAGATCAGCTAAATGGATTCCTGAAACATGGAAACTAGAACCGTGGATTAAAGATGCAGTTGCTTATCAAAATTTTAGAGATTGGTTTGATAACAATTACAAACATCTTAAAGTTGTACATCTAATAGGTGGAGAGCCAGCATTAATTGATGAGTTTGCTGATTTAATTGATTTATTCAGTGAACACGATATGAAGCATTTAAACCTAAGTTTTACAACAAACGGAACTTATACATATAATGAATATGCTAAACAATTTAAAAAATTTAAACGAGTTGAAATTGGTATTAGTATTGAAACAGCAGATGAAAGCAACAACTATATAAGAACTGGAAGTAATATTGATGAAATATTAGAAAACATTACTTCCATGCAAAAGAAGATGCCATTTGTTGATTTTGCATTCAGAACAGTACCAAACTTGCTTAGTGTTGGACGCTACCACACTCTGCTAAAAGAGGGTCTAAAAAGACGTATTCCAATTGATGCAAGTTACCCACATAGACCAAGTTGGATGATGTCAGAACTACTGCCAGACGGGCATAAAGAGCTCGCTATTAAACATCTACAAGAATTTGCAGACAGTATTAAACTAGACAGTAAAAAATTTAATAACACTAAAAATGCTAACAACGTTGAACTATCTCTTAAACGTGAAGCTGAAGCATTAATAAAACACTTGCAACGACCAGTTGGTGACGAAGACGAAGCATTTAGACGTAGAGCAGAGGCCGCAAGTAGAATAGCTACACAAGACAGGTATCACGGAATTAGTATATTTGATAGTATTCCAGAATACTTTGGATGGTTAAGAGAGCATGGATACAGTAATTAAAATTAAGCTCAAGCCAATTTGGCACATAGATCCTCCTGAGTTTTGTATTGACTGGGACGGTGATTGGCTATTCAATGATAAGATTGAAAAAGAACAAGAATTTACATTTCGTGTTGAAGGAAAGACCGGAAAACATGAGTTAGGATTTACTTTGCTTAACAAAAACGATAACGATACCGTTACTAAAGGCAAAGAAATTATCAAGGATAAAGCAGTCTCAATTGAATCAGTTTCAATCGAAGGGTTTGAATTTGATAGCTTTATGCACTTGATTGAGTATAAGGATCAATATAAGAGAAAAAAGAAGAAATATGGTAACTACGTATGCTGGAATCAACGTTGGGTTTTACCAATGGAGTTTCCAGTTTTCACCTGGATTCATAAATTAGAAAATTTAGGGTGGATCTACGGAGACACTATATAGTAATATGTCGTGGACTTACAATGATCAACTTGTAACAGAATTACCGGAAGATTGTGTAGGTTTTGTTTACTTAATTACTAATACTGAAAGTGAACGCAAGTATATTGGTAAAAAGCTAGCCAAGTTTGCTAGAACAAGATACCGTGTTGTTAAACTGAAGAATGGTAATAAAAAACGCAAGAAGATCAGAGATAAAGTAGACAGCGACTGGCAAGAATATTATGGCTCATCAAACGAACTAAACAAAGACATCGAAGCACTCGGCAAAGACTGCTTTAAACGTGAAATACTTTACTATTGTTACAGCAAGGCAGAGTGTAGTTACGTTGAAGCAAGAGAACAATTCAGGCACAAAGTATTGGAATCTGATAACTGGTACAACGGACTTATCCGTGTTAGAGTTAACAGAAGTCAACACGTCATAAATGAAAACAATCAAGATTAAGGCTTACAAGAGCTCTGTTTAGTCGAGGTAGCTCGACTCGTCAAGATACTGCGTGAAAAATTCGCCGTTGGGTGTGACGTTGCTCAAGGAATAATGCTAACTTTAGGCTCAAATGATGTGGCTCTGTGAGACAGATACAACCACAATTGACTACATGCTGGTTGGATGTGTGTAGAAGATACCGTTGATACGTGAACGCTAGAGTAAGGGGTACAGATTAACCGCCTCTGTATAGGAAACTATAATCTCTTCGAACCAACTGACTGCTGATACTCGGATGATGCTATCACAGACAACATTCACCCGGCAACGGGTGAATTATGACTACTTCATCTGGATGATACTAGAATAAATGTTAAAAAAAAGTTTACGAAACGACAGTGAGTAAACAGATCACGTAAGTGATCTTAATAGAATGGCAATTTACTTTGCTTAGTTATTTCTAAATTACTATCTATAATTTTACCAATTAGTTTACGTTCAGCTTGATCAAGATTGTGTGCTTCTGTGTAAGTTAATCCACCACGCATGTACCAACACATTCTTAAGAGCTCTTCTTTTATTGCCTCGACTTCTCTGTCAAACCCTTTTAAAAAGGATATGACGTCTTGCTCAGTTTTTAATTGGAGGAGGCTTCTGCGAAAAAAGATGAGTAATCAAACTCCAATGGAGCTTCCCATTCATGATTACAATTTGTACATTTTAACTTTAGATCAGCACCGCTAGATGTTTTTTGTATTTCAACAAGTTTGTCTTGTAATTCACGCATTACTCCTGCATCAGCATTTTGGAAAAACTCTTTAATAAAATTACCGTCGGTTACTTGTGTGCCGTCTGGCATAACAATAGCTTCAGTACTAGCAGTAATGTTATCAAATCCCATATCCATAATACGACTAAAACCATCTGTAAGCTGTTTAGACTTTTCTTCTTCTGGCATGTCCATATCAACCACAACATTATTAATACGTTCTTCTTGAAAGCGTAACTGACTTAATCTTGTTATTGCATCATAGTACTGTGGCTTTAATTTAAAACCTAAATCACCAATTTGTACTGGAGTATTGTAGTCTGGCATTGTAATTCCAGCTAAACGTTGTCCTAGTGGAAGACTATATGTGTTTTCGTGCTCGCATTTTGGGCAAGTTGAATTGACATCCATATCTTCTCCAAAACTTGCAATACGAATAGCAATCAATAGTGCGTCGGTATCAATACTAGGCATTCCCCAAGCATCTCTTACTGATGGACAACAACTTTCGATTACACTAACCATTGATTGTCCATTCATTAATCCATCTGGTGTACGTAATGCAACTTCATCTTTTGCAGTCATTGCAAAAATTGGAACTTCTCCTGTAGCAGGAAGTTCTAGTGCATTTGGTTTCCAGTATTGTCCTTTGCTAGGCAAAGCTAAATGAATCTTTGGTTGCCTAAAGTGTTTGGCAAGTGGATTTTGCGGTTGCTCTGGTATCTGGGGTGCTTGTTGAGGTGCTTGTTGTGGTGCTTGTTGTGGTTGCATGTTAGCAAAACTAACATTTTGTGGTCCAGGTAACGGTACACCAGCTGGATTTGGCTGGTTTGGGGGATTTTGATTTTCCATGGTTTTAGATCCTATAAATACATTATATAAATGTGATTGCTACAGTGTATTTATGGTAAAATATACCCACATTAAGGAAAAGATATATTATGGCTGACGGCTTAACCCCAGAACAAATATCAAGAGCGTTTCTTGATGCAATGCGAGAATACAATTCTGGCGGTAATTTACCTGGAGCAGGTGGTGCTGGCGGCGGTAGATCGACTGGTCCTTCCGTAGGAACTCCAGCCGCTGATATGGGCGGCATAATCAAACAAGTCAAAGAATACACTGATAAAGTTAAAAAAGGTAACGGTGCATTAGATTCGTATACCAGAATGATGCAACTTGCTGGTGGAAACTATGTTGATGTTTCACAACAATTATCTAGTTTAGATAAAGCTATTGCTAAAGCCAAAGCTTCTGAAGATCTAAATACTCAAGCCACATTAGAAAATACAAGAGCAGAACTAGCACAAACAGCAGAAGTTAAAAACGTAAACGCTATGATGAAAACGTTTGCGGCAACTACTATAAAATCAATTGCCGCGGCCGCTCCAGCAGTTGGAAACTTTGTTAAAGGTTTACAAAGTGGTGCTAGTGCTAACGAACTATCATCAGGATTAATGACAGCTGGTGTTGATGTAGCCAATGGAGCCGCACAAGGACTAGCCGCAGGAATGAGTGGTGCTGGTAGTGCAATGGCAATGTTGCCTGGACCAGCGGGAATGGCAGGTAAAGCCATGGCAGTGCTTGGTCCGATTGTTGGTAACGTGGCAAGTGGTATGTCAAAACTTGCTAAAACTGGTATTAGCATAATGCAAAAAGAAGTAGCACGTACCACTACCGTTTTTACTAATGCAAGTAGATCCGGAGCATTGTTTGCAGATGGTATGACAGGCATGAAAAATGCCGCTAAAGATGCAGGATTAACTACAGAACAATATAGCAAAGTATTACAAAGTAATAGTTCTGCACTTGCCGCCGCTGGTATGGGTGTAGCAGAAGGTAGTTTATTACTTGGTGCAACCCTGAAAAAGGGTGGCGGAGAAATGCGCCGAGAGCTATTGAACTTAGGTTATAATTTTGAAGAGCAAGGTGAACTAGTTGCTGAGACTATGGCAAACATGCGTCAAAGTGGTAAAGCACTTACACAAGGCGATACAGCCGCTATTGCAGACCAAACTCGAAAGTATGCCGAAAACCTTAGAATTGTTTCATCTATTACAGGTGAAGATGCTAAGAAGAAAATGGATCAAGTTAAAGCTGAAGCACAACAACTAGCCTTCCAACAACAACTTGCAGGTATGGATGCAAAAGAGCGTGATAACATTATTCAGGCTATGTCAATGATGAGTGACCAACAACGCAAAAACTTCCAAGAAAGTTTGGTGTTTGGTCAAGTTATTAACAAAGAAGGCGCCGCACTAGAATCAACCAGTTCATCTTATGCCGCTAGTACACAAGCGATGGTTGATGCGGCCAAAAATGGAACACTTGATGCCGCTAAAGCAAGAATAATTATTGCTGATTCAAGTGCAGGTATTAAGAAAGACCTACTAGCACAAAAAGAAATTGGCATGGCAGGTATGGCTGGTGTCTCCGGTCTTGCAGGAAGCCTTAACACGGCAATGGGCTTAGAGTTACAATATAGAAATAAATGGAATGCTGACGCTATGAAAAAAGCCGAAGACGCCGCAAAAGCTCAAAAGAAAACAGATGATGAAGTAACAACTACAGTAGTTGACAATATGAAGATCGCACAAGATCTTGCAGTAAAAACTGAAGCTGAATTATCTAAATTATTACCACTGTTTACAGACTTCCAAAACAAAACACTTTCAATGACCAAACAATTAGTTGATGCAGTGTCAGGTGCCGCTCAAGATTCAAAAGGCAAGAATGAAGACGGCAGTGACAAAGACTGGGTTGAAAAACAAATGAACAAAGTTGGTCTTTCAAAACAATCAGATGAAAATGCAGGTGTTGGCGGAGCTCTTAAAGGTGCCGCTACTGGTGCAATGACTGGTGCAATGGTAGGATCACTTGTTCCTGTTGTTGGTACTGCAATAGGCGCCGCAGTTGGTGGTATTATTGGAGGAGCATTAGGTTGGTTCTCCAAAGGTAGTTCTGATGGTGGTATTGTTACTGGTGCTAACGAAGGCTTCTTACACAAGTTACACGGAACTGAATTGATTGTGCCACTAGACAACGGCAAACCCAGAGAAAGTTCTAAAGGTTACGAACATGCAATGAATATATTTGGTAAAGGCAGTAGCACAGTAGAAGAAGCTGTTGGAGCCGCTGGCAAGGTTGCTAAAAGTGCATGGGGTTGGGCCAAAAAAACATTGTTTGGCGGCGGAGATGAAGAAGAAGGTGCCGCTTCGGGTGAAAAACAAGGAGGCGCATTATCAGCGTTAGCTAAGTTACCTGGACCAATTGGAGCAGTTGCTGATGGTGTAAAAGCTATTGGAAGTTGGTTTGGTGGTGGCAAAAAAGACGCAGAAGCAACAGCATCAAACGAAAAAGAATCATCGAGTGGAGGTTTATTTGGTGCTCTTAAGAGTATTGTTGGAATTAGAGAGAAAGACGAACCTGGAGGTATACTAGACAGTATTGTAAGTAAAGTATCTTCGGTTGTAGCGGAAGTTAAAGAAGATGTTGTTGAAGCACTAGGTGGCGGAGATGAAGTTCGTGACCCGGATCGCCAGGCCGCAATGGCAGACGATAGCCCAATGAAAGCCGTATTAGACGAACAACTACAAGTATTATACCAATTACAAATGCATCTTGCAAATATTGATGGTACTGGCAACGAAACAGTTGCCTACCAAAGAACATTGGTAGAGAATACTTGGTAAAAAAACTAAATATACACATATAATAAACTAGGTAGTAACAGAATGAGTTGGAAAAAATATTTTAAAGCATCGAGTGTTCCAGGAGCAATGTCTGGAAACGTAAGCCCTATTTCAGGCTCGAGAAGTCAACCAGCTGATTCAGCATACAGAAACTACCAAAGTAATTTACCAGAAATTTATGTAGGCCATCCAAACCGTATTGATCGTTATAACCAATATGAACAAATGGACCTTGACAGTGAAGTTAATGCCGCATTAGATATTATTTCGGAATTTTGCACACAGAAAAATGAATCAAACAATACACCATTTGACTTTCACTTTAACGATAAACCAACAGACAACGAAGTTACTATTATTAACGAACAGTTGTTACAATGGGTAAACTTAAACGATCTTAATAAAAGAATGTTTAAAATTATTCGTAATACTATTAAGTATGGAGATCAAGTATTTTTACGTGATCCAGAAACATTCAAATTATATTGGTCTGAAATGGCCAACGTTACAAAAATTATTGTTAACGAAGCTGAAGGTAAAGAACCTGAGCAGTATATTCTTAAAGATTTAAATCCTAACTTTGAAAACTTAACAGCTACAGCAGTTCATTCAAGTGATGCATACGTTAATACTCCAAACGTTGGATCTGGAAATCAAAGTAGTAGTACTGCTTATATGCAAAATACAAATGCAGGAGTTTCCGGCGGGCGGTTTAGTGCAAGCCAAAGCGAAAGTGTAATTGATGCAGAACACGTTGTTCACCTAAGTTTAACAGAAGGGCTTGATATGTTTTGGCCTTTTGGTAACAGTGTTCTTGAAACAGTGTTTAAAGTTTTCAAACAAAAAGAATTACTTGAAGATGCTATTATTATTTACAGAGTGCAACGAGCACCAGAGCGTAGAATTTTCAAAATTGATGTAGGTAATATGCCTACACACATGGCAATGGCTTTTGTTGAACGTGTTAAAAACGAAATACACCAGCGTAGAATTCCAACTCAATCTGGTGGCGGTGTTAATATGATGGATGCTACATATAATCCATTAAGCACAAACGAAGATTTCTTTTTTCCAACTACAGCAGACGGCCGCGGTTCAAACGTTGAAACATTACCAGGCGGAACTAATTTAGGAGAAATAACAGATTTAAGATTCTTCTCAAATAAATTGTTCCGTGGATTACGTATTCCGAGTAGTTACTTGCCAACTGGCATGGACGACGGAACACAAAGTTATACAGACGGGCGTGTTGGTACAGCGTTAATTCAAGAATGGAGATTCAATCAATATTGTAAAAGATTACAAGCAATGATTGTTGATAAACTTAACACCGAGTTTAAAATGTTCTTGCGTTGGAGAGGTTTTAATATTGACAATCAACTGTTTGATTTAATATTTGAAGAACCACAAAACTTTGCTCAGTATAGACAAGCAGACATTGATAGTGCTCGTATTGCAACGTTTACACAATTAGAGGCTTTTCCTTATATGAGTAAGCGTTTTTTAATGCAACGTTACTTAGGTATGAGCGAAGCTGAATTAGCTGAAAATGAAATAATGTGGAATGAAGAGCAAGGCAAAGCAGATACATCAATGACAGGAGATCCGAGTTTACGTAATGTTGGTATTACTCCTGGTGGTATTGAAGGAGATTTAACTGATACTGAAGTCCCAGATGAAGAAGGTGGCGAAGAAGGTGCAGTTGATGATGCAGGAGCCGCTGAGACACCAGTTCCAGATGCTCCAACAGTAGATGCCGCTGGAAATCCTCTATAAGGTAAATAGTTTTATGTTATTAACTGAATTCTTTAAATCAGCGGATACACCGCACTATGTTGAAAAAGACGATGAAAGCATTATTCGTACAAATGATACACGAAAAGTTCGCTTGACTCTGTTACATCTAAATCGTTTGCGTAGTGCAAATGATGTGCGTAAGTACGAAGATGAACAAAAAACTCAATCTTTAAAGGATCAATATGCTAAACCAGCAGATGACGAGGCTGGTGGATTAGACGTATAACATATCCTCCAACTTAAGAACATTTTGTCTATAAAAAAGCAGTAATCCATAAAATTACTGCTTTTTTTTCTTTTTGACTCAAAAACACCGTAAAAGTACCTGTATTATATATAAAGTATGCAGTTATAGTAAATACATTACAAAGGTATTATATGCAAAGCCTTAATTATCACGAGAGGAGTTCCTATGAACAAGTACGAAAAGTTAATCGATCTTATCATTAGCGAAGACGAAGAAAAAGCAAAAGGTCTTTTTCACGAGATTGTTGTAGAGAAAAGTAAAACAATCTATGAGTCATTAATGGATGATGAAATCGCAGAAGAGATTACAGATGACAAAGTTGGTGATCTTGCACAGGACGTTGAAGCCGATGAAGAAGGTGTAAACGAAGAAGACGATGAAATGGAAATGGAATTAGATGCTGAAGCTGGCGATGACGGCGAAATGGGCATTGATGACATGGATATTGATGACGGTGCTGAAGAAGGTGGCGACGAAGCGCCAGCTACTAAAGGCGACGTAATGGATCTAGAAAGTGCAATTGATGAACTCAGAGTTGAGTTTGACAAAATCATGGACACAGTAGACGCAGATGGCGATGGCGACCACGATATGGAAGACCATGAAGACGCTGGTGAAGAAGCTGAAGTTGATGATGAAGAAACAGAAGAGAGTGTACAATTTGAATCTGCTGATGAAGAAGCTGAAGACGACGAAGAAGTTGCTGAAGCTGAAGAAGTAGATGAAGCTGAAGAAGTCATTGAAGAAGACGACGGACAAGAAGATTTAGACAGACTACGCGAATATGTTGAAAAAGTTGCCGGTGTTCCAAACACAGGCGGCGCAGACAACAATAGTTCTGTTGTAGCTGGCAAAAACGACATGGGCGGCGAAGCTGGAAACATTGCACAAGGTGGCGATGAAAAAGGCGGCAAAGTTGCATCACCTAAAGTTGATTCCGATGGTAATGTAAACGTTCCTGGTGGTAAAGCAAGTAAGTTGGCACCGGCTCCTAAGCCTAAGTCAGCAGAATAATAGGGCTTAATAATGGCTTTGTATCTTAGAGAAACTCTTACTTCTAACCAAGCTCAACTCGTAACGGAATCTGAGGACGGCAAGGACGGAAGTAAGAATCTTTATATGAAAGGTATTTTCATTGAGGGTGGTGTTAAGAATGCCAACCAACGTGTATATCCTGTTAACGAAATCGAAAAAGCCGTAACAGCTATTACTGAACAAATCAAAAGTGGATACAGTGTTCTAGGTGAAGTAGATCACCCAGATGATTTGAAAATAAACTTAGACCGAGTTTCGCACATGATCACAGATATGTGGATGGACGGACCGTGCGGTTATGGAAAACTAAAAGTCTTACCAACACCAATGGGTAAGATGGTTCAGAGTATGTCTGATGCAGGTGTTATGCTAGGTGTTAGCTCACGTGGATCAGGAGACGTAAATGAGGCGTCAGGACATGTCAGCAATTTTGATATTATTACTGTTGACATTGTAGCACAACCCAGTGCTCCACATGCATATCCTAAAGCAATCTATGAAAGTTTGCTTAATATGACTGGTGGCCATAAAGCTCTTGGGATAGCAGAAGAAGCTGTCCACGATCAAAGAGTACAAAAGTACTTGAAAGAGACGGTAACACGTCTAATCAAAGAACTGAAATTATAGGAGAAAAATCTATGTTTGATGCTTTAAAACCATTGTTAGAAAGTGGCATCGTAAATGAAGAAACTCGTGTAGCGATTGCAGAAGCTTGGGAAACTAAGTTATCTGAGGCTCGTGAAGAAATTCGTGCAGAAATGCGTGATGAGTTTTCTCAGAAGTTTGACCACGATAAAGGCGTAATGGTAGAAGCTCTAGACAAGATGGTAACCGAAAATTTAACAACAGAAATTGAAGAATTCCAAGCTGAGAAAAAGCAACTAGCAGAAGACCGTGCAAAGTTTAATGTACGTATGGTTGAAGCCAGTGAAAAGTTTGATAAGTTCATGGTCACTAAGTTGGCTGAAGAAATTAAAGAACTACGTAATGATCGCAAAACATACGAGAATAGCATTGCTAAACTTGAAAAGTTTGTTGTCAAATCTCTTGCAGAAGAAATCCAAGAATTCGAACAAGACAAAAAAGCAGTTGTTGAGACTAAAGTACGTCTAGTAGCCGAAGCCAAAGGAAAAATGGCAGAGCTAAAAGAAGGCTTTATTAAGAAATCATCAGCTCTTGTTAAAGAAGCAGTTACTTCAAAGCTAGAGTCGGAATTGGCTCAACTTAAAGAAGACATTACAATCGCCAGAGAAAATATGTTTGGAAGAAAAATTTATGAAGCAGTTGCAAGTGAATTTGCTGTTACTCATTTAAATGAGAACAAAGAAATCGCTAAATTGCATCAGAAAATTAAAGACTCTGAAGATAAACTTGCCGAAGCTACTAAGGCAATTGACGACGCTAATGTAATCGTTGAGACAAAATCCAAAGAGATCCGTATTATTAAAGAATCACAAGAGCGTAAGGAAACCCTTGCTTCTCTATTGAAACCTTTGAATAAGGAAAAAGCCACAGTTATGCGTGAGCTTCTCGAGTCAGTTGAGACAACTAAGTTACAATCTCAATTTGACAAATATCTATCAGCAGTATTAGGTGGTACTAATTCAACTAAGACAAAAAAAGTCGTAGTAGAATCCACTGAAGCTACTGGAAATAAGAAATCTGTAAGTCCTTCTGTAGAAGCTGATGATAGTCAAGATGCTACTGTCATTGAGTTGAAGAAACTTGCAGGGCTTAGATAATAATATACCCATAGGAGATAAGGTAAAATGAAAACAGCATTATTAGAAGGCCGTTGGGGCGAGACAAAAGATGCCCTGCTAGAAGGTCTACAAGGAACAAAGCGTTCTACAATGAGTGTAGTCTTAGAAAATACTAAAGGCGCACTACTTAACGAAGCAACAGCTGGCGCAACTCAAGCTGGTAACGTAGCAACTCTTAACAGAGTTATCCTACCTGTTATCAGACGTGTAATGCCAACAGTTATTGCTAACGAAATCGTTGGTGTTCAACCACTAACAAGCCCTGTATCACAAATCCACACTCTACGTGTTCGTTATGCTGATACAGTAGCCGGCGATGCGGCCGCAGACGGCGCATCAGCAGGTGAAGAAGCACTATCACCATTTAAGGTTGCTACTGCTTATTCAGGAACAAGTGCAGGTAAAGCAAGTCCAACAGCTACAGCTGAAGGTGTTGCAGGTAACCGCATCAACGTTCAAATCATGAAGCAAACAGTCGAAGCAAAATCCAGAAAGCTATCAGCTCGCTGGACATTTGAAGCGGCTCAAGACGCACAAGCAATGCATGGTGTTGACGTTGAAGCAGAAATCATGGCCGCACTAGCACAAGAAATTACTGTTGAAATTGATCAGGAAATTCTTGGTTCACTACGTTCATTAGCTTCTACAGGATTCAGCTACGATCAAGCCGCTGTATCAGGTACTGCTACTTTCGTTGGTGACGAGCATGCCGCTCTAGCAGTTATTGTTAACAGAGCCGCTAACAGAATCGCTCAGCGTACACGTCGTGGCGCTGGTAACTGGGCAGTTGTTTCACCAGCCGCTCTAACAGTTCTACAAAGTGCTACAACTTCAGCGTTCGCAAGAACAACTGAAGGTTCTTTTGAGGCACCAACTAACACTAAGATGGTTGGTACTCTTAACGGTGCAATGAAAGTGTTTGTTGATTCATTCGCTTCTGACTCAGCACCAGTACTAGTAGGCTACAAAGGTTCTGCAGAATCAGACGCCGCGGCATTCTATTGCCCATACGTGCCATTAATGAGCACAGGCGTTGTACTAGATCCATCTACACTAGAGCCAGTAGTAGGCTTTATGACACGTTACGGATACATTGAACTTACAAACACTGCAAGTTCATTGGGTAACGCGGCTGATTATCTAGAATCAATTAGCATGTCTAACCTATCATTCATCTAAGTCTTACTTAGAAGAATACCATTTAGAAAGGTCCTTCGGGGCCTTTCTTTTTGACTATAAATATTGCTATGTTATTAGATAGTAAATATTTTGAAGGAACTGATATGATATCAAGTACGGCTTGGGTTAAAGGCGGTACTTCTCCTTGTGTTGGCGATATAATTGAGCAAATTGATTCAACTAGTTTTATAGTAAAAACAGTTGAAGGTAAAAGCGATTGCACTCTTGTTAAAAGAGTACGAAATCCTGGTGAAATGTCAATAACAGCAACTCATTATCAGCGTGGAGCATTTAATATAGTAGAAATTTTACCTGAAACAGTATTGCATCCAGACGGAACAACATATAATTGGGTTACAGGTGCAAGGAATGCTTTTGGTGATACCGTAGGTTTAGTTTCATTATAACTTTATCTACGCATAAATACAAAAGAATAAGAATCATAAGGTGAGACAATATGCCCGCAACAAAAAAAGTAAATGACCATTATTATATCACTTCTCCGGAAGTTACTATTACAGGTAACCTAACAGTTAGTGGTGCCCAAGCAAGTGTTACTTCAACTGATAGTGTTATCACAGATAGACAGATCGTTCTTAATAATGGAGAAGCAGGCGCAGGTATTACAGGTCAATTAAAATCAGGTATTGAAATTGATAGAGGAACGCTTGATAATGCTATTTTAGTATTTGATGAAGCTGACGATCGTTGGAAGATTTCAACTGATGGCGGCGCTACATACCGTTTCATTCTTTCTACTACAAGTGCAAGTGGAGGAACTGACGTTGTTAGTGATACTACTCCGCATTTAGGTGGAAATTTAGAAATTGATGGCTTTAACATTCAACACGCAGGCGATAACGTGTCAATGGTTTTTGACGATGAAGGTTTTGGCGATAGTGGAGTTTATATGACAAACGATACTGTAACTACCCATGAACTAGTCACAATGAAAAAAGCGAAACTTATCGCATACGTATTAGGATAAAATAAAATGGCAATTCAAAATACTACATTAACAAGTACTGCCCAGGATTTACTACCTACAGTAGGAACTAGAGCTATTACATCAGTTTATTTTCAAAATAATCACTCTGGTGCAGTAACTATAGATATACATGTTATCCCAAGTGGTGATACAGCAGGAAATACAAATAGGATTTATAAAGAAGTTAATATCAACTCCGGTGATACACTTATTATTAGTACTGAAAAAATTATACTAGGTAATGGTGATATGATGCAGGCTACAGCGTCAGTAGACAACGTGGTATTTGCAACATGCAGTCACACAAGTTTTAGTTAAGGTTGAACAATGGCATATTACTTAAAAACTCCCGAAGCACTTGGTAGCACTTCACCTACAAAAGCAATACAAATTCCGGTATCACTAAGTGGTGCTGATAATCCTCCAGTATTACAAGACGGAATGCTTAGATACAATTCAGTCACTAGTTGCATTGAATTTGGAATAAACGCCGCATGGCGCAAGGTTGCAAAAGTTGGTAATGCAACAATTACATCACAAGATACAGTAGGAGATGGTACAGCTACAGATTTTGTATTGACAAATACAGTAGCGACAGTACACGATATTGTAGTCTTTGTAGGAGGAGTATATCAACAACCTACAGCAAATTATACAGTAGCAACCAATGCTAGTACTACCACTCTTACATTCACAAGTCCACCACCAGCACCTGGGGCCAATCCTAACAGAATTGTAATATTGTATAATGTAAATAGCACTGACGCAGTCTAAGGAGCACTTATCAAATGGCACTTGGCAGAATCTCAGGAGCAATGCTACAAGGGAATCTAGAGCGTGACGGAAGCGATCTAGCGTTTGAAACAGATTTACTTTATCTTGATGTAGCAAATAACAGGATTGGTATTAAAAACACCACTCCGGCTCACAATTTAGATGTTGCCACGTCTGGTAAAATTGGTAACATAGTTCTTAACGGTTCCGCTATTTCAGCAACAGGGCAACTTGATTTTGGTGCTCCGGCAGATATTACATTATCCGGTGGCTCAAATGGTTATGTATTAAGCACTGACGGTTCTGGAAATTTATCATTTACAAGTTTGTCAAGTATCATTGGAGCATCAGGCACTGATGGTATGTCAATAGTATTAGGCACACCAACTGATACTAGCTTAGTAACAGAAGCCGCATGGGACGGTTGGTTAACAACAACAAAAGTTACAGATGCAATTGATAATTTAAATCAAGTAGCATTAAACATTGCCAAAGAAACTTATGTAGGACAAGCAGATTTTACTGAAAGCACATCTGCAGGACCAAGCCCTTTAACAGTTAATTTTACAAGTGCATACACAGGAACAGCAGACACTTTCTTTTGGGACTTTGGAGACGGAAATTCAAGTACACAAGAAAATCCTTCGCACACATACGTAAACAACTTAGGCGGACAGTTTACAGTTGAATTTAGAGCAAGTAATAGCTCGGGTACGTTTAGTGGTGTACCTGCAAGTGGAGCCATTGGAAGTTACGATGATGTAACAAAAACAAATTTAATTACATTGTATACTCCAAATCCAATACCTGCTTTTACAATAACAGATGATAGCATTGATAGTGGCAGTTCAGCCGAAATAACAAATAGTAGTCAATACACAACCAGCTTTGATTTAGACTGGGGAGACGGAACACAAGAAAACCCAGCAAACGGTTGGACAACTGAAACTCATGTTTATTCTAATCCATCTGGTGATACACAGTATGCAATACAATTAGATGCAACTAGTACCACAGCAGGACCAAGCCCAGTTACTGTTACCGGAACTCCTCAAAACATTCAAGTGTTTGATACACATACGCCAACATTTACTGCTAATACAGTTGTTCTAGCAAACGAAGAATCAGCCGGAGGCGGGATTGTAACATTTACAAATACTACAGCAACTAATCCTGGTAGCACAAGTACATTTAATGCTAATAGGTATAGATGGACATATGGCGATGGTGATATTGATACAATCAATATACAAGGCGGTGTAGCAGGTAACCCCGGTAGCACTATACAACATCTATTTTCGTTATCATCAAGCAACCAAACCAACGGTGTTTCAGAAACGTTTGATGTTAAATTAGAAGTTATTAACGAACATACAACCAGTCCTTTTGCAAGTGGTTTAACTTCAATTAAAATTGAACCAGATGTTAGATCAAACTTCTCTGGTTCAGCAGATAGGCAAAGCGATAGAATTGGGGATAATGCACAAGATATTTACTTGCACAATGACTACAGAGATAACTTTGATAGAGCCGCTGTTACCTTTACGTCAACAGCAGAGCATGCCGATGATTACCTTTGGGATTTTGGAGACGGAACAAACTCCGGAACAATCAATGAAGGTAATCCAGGAACAACGACTGGAGGCACACTAGCAAAAACTTATGCAAGTAGCACGGTTGGAAATAAAACAGTTACTTTAACAGTCAACGGAACACCAGATACACTAGCACAAAGCGATGTTGATACAAAAACCAATTACATACAAATTAACAGTAATCCACCTGCACCAGCAAGTTTAAGTTCTCGCACATTAAGTTTAAGTACATCTGGTCAACCACATCAAGGATTTGATGTAAGGTTGGCATCAGGTGCAACAGACAACAGCGGTGGGAATATTCCAAGTGCTGGAAGCTCAGTTACAAGATATGTGTCTGGATTAACAAATGTCAACACAAACTCTGTTACAGATGTTAATACTGATTTAACAGGAACGTTAACAGCTAAAGTTAACAATGTTGCCGCAGGAACTGTTACATTTAATATTACTACAGATCAAAGTGCAACGTTCACTGACTTAGTACTAACTGACGATAGAGATGCACACGACTCAGTTAGTTCTTCAACATACCCAACAGGATTCTTCCGAGCATTTGATGCTAATATTAGCACATCATTTGCTGGATTGTCAACCGGTTATTCAGATTTTCAATTAACACATGATACAGGTGGAGATACTAATAATGTTGGGTTTCTCAAAGATGACTTGTCTTCGAATCCTACTTTAGATATTAATAGTGCCGTAGTAACGCAAACAGCACCAGGAACGTTAAAACATATATCTGGTATTCCTTATTATAATAATAGCAGTAATACTATTAGTGTAGCTGGAATTGAAGTATCAAATTGGATAGGACAAGCATATCGTAATGGTAGTAACTTTTTCTTTGAAGATAGTACAAACGATGAAAGCACAACTGATTCAATTATTAACACACAAAGCAAAAGTTATTCAGATATTGACGGAGCATCAACAATGCTCAGTTCAGGAACTCCAATAGCAGGCACAGGACAAGGATCAGCGTATGCACTTGGTAACATAACTTTTTCAATTAATAGAAGTGCTAGAGCAGTTGCTCAAGTACAAGCAAAAATTCGAAATGTTAATGGTGATAGTAATACTGTTATTTTCCCAACAAAGTTTAATGTTTATAGTTCATCGTTGACAGGATTTGACGAAGAAGATATTGACGTTCCAAGTACATTGGGTGGCACGTTTTCAGACAATGGAAAACGAGTTGCATTAGGATTAACTGGAGATAATCCTTCGTATACAGCGGCTGACTTTTTTACAAACAATCCTTTTACAGGTGCTATCACAGTTGCTGGAACCGACGAAGCAATAGTACGTTGGGGAACTTTAAAACATTATGATGATGATAATTTTTCAACTGGTTATCTACCAGTTGGTCCAGACTTAGTTACTGGAAGAACTGGAGCTCAGTATTTTACTTTTGCTTTCAGAAGAACTAACTTAGCAAACTTTGATATTAATATTACAACATCAACTGGAATAGCAGGTTTATGGCTAGCCGCTCCTGGAACAGGAATTGATGCCTCAGCAAGTTCAACCAACGGTTGGATTGATGGTACTGCTAGTTATGCAGGTGCTGGACTTCCTGGTACTGATACTAGTGCAGGAGGTAACGGTGACACCGGGTGTGCATTGACGTCAACTGATAGAGTACCAGTAAATACTGCAATTACAAATACATCATATACTATGACATTAGGTAGCGAAAACTTATCTAATGCCACAGGCAAAAACTGTTTAATTAGAGTAAGACTTGACAACGGGCAATCACTAAGTTCAATTAGTATTGAGGCGGCGGCATAATGGCTATTTCAGATACCCAAAAAGTTGATTACCTGTTTAAGAAGTTAGGGTATGGTGTTACTAAAACAGATACACTCGCTTTTAAACGAGCCTTCAATGAAAGTATAAGTTCGCCGCTATTATTACGTGGCGATAAAGTATGGCAAGAAGCAGATGTAATACCAGCAGTTAAACCGTCGTCGAGTAGTTCACAAGTAACAATATATGACGATAGTGGCAATGGTTTAGCTACTGTTGAATGCACAGAAGATATTACAGCAAGTGACAATAGAACTTGGAAAACAGGTTTAACTGATTGGATACCAACTGAATTTGGTGCAACATATCTTGTTAAAGTTTATATTTCTACCACCGCAGATGCAACTCCTCAAAGCAACGGAACTCAAATTCTTTCAGCAGGTAGTGGCAATGATGATGAATGGTTCTTTGATTACCAATCAGGTGTAGTACACTTCATTGGTGAAAACTTACCAACAGACATTGCGTCTGGAGTTACAGGAAAGAGTATCTTTGTAGTTGGTGCTAGGTATACTGGCAACTTTGGTGTAGGTGCAGGTGCCGGAGGCGGTGCTGTTGGCGATTTAAGTATATCCGGAACTACGATTAGTACAAACAGCGGAACTAATAATGATATTATACTTGACCCAGATGGAACAGGAGCAGTTTTAATCAGTGGTGCTGAAATTGAAAATCTAGCAGACCCAACTGATGCACAGGATGCCGCTACTAAAAATTATGTAGACACTCAACTAACTAGTGGATTATCAGGATTATCCGCTGATAAAATATTTGATGGTAACACAGAAGCCGTTGCTGATGATACTATTGGCGCAGAAAAAATTTCGTTTACAATTAACGGAACACAAGTTGGCGAAGTAGTTGGCACAGGACTTAGTATTGATCAAATTAATCCGTATACCAGTGCAACAGGAAGAATAACATTTAATACAGTATCAGCTTTTACTATACCTGCAGGAACAACAGCCCAAAGACCTGCTACAGGTGTTACAGGAGATCTTAGGTATAATACAACCGATGGTGGCTTAGAGTTTTGGAATGGTTCAATATGGACCAAACCAGGTGCAAGTGCTACATCGTCGGAAACGATAACCCCAGACGGTACTAGTGCAACTTATGCTCTAAATGAACTTGCAACAGTTGATAGTATTATTGTTACACTAAATGGTGTTGTACAGCATACAAACGCATATACAGTTGCTACTAATTCTAATGTTTCTTCAATTACTTTCAGCCAAGTTCCACAGGCAACAGATGAAGTTAATGTTAGATATCTAACACTTGACATAGCATTTGAAAACAAATATAGAAGCAACATATCAGCTGATCCTACTTCAAGTACAGCAGGTGAGGCTGGAGATTATTGGATCAATAATAAAGGTCAGTTTTTTATATACGAAGCAACAGGTTGGCATGTAGTAAGTACAGATCCAATAACTACTGTTTCTGTTGCATCAGCATCGCCACCAACTAGTATTTTTACATTCGCTTTAGCAGACTATCGTAGTGCAGAGTTTTTAGTTCAAAGTGTGAACGGTACTGATTATCAAATTAATAGATTGCTATTGATACATGATGATACTACAGCATCTATTAATAATACTTTATTAACTGCTGATGGAACAAGTGAATTTGTAACATTATCTGCTACTATCACTGGCTCAAATGTTTTGTTACAAGCAACAACTACAAGCGGAACAAGTACAATAACCGTCAGATCAACTTTAATTCCAGCGTAAATTAGTTCTTTTTATTCAGTGGACTAAATAACATTATACGAAAGAGTCTGTTCAAGACCGTTCCATAAAACCCCCAAAAAATTTGCCAGTTAAAAAACATGCTCGCAAACCATTTTCTCATGACTATGGTAAATAGTGTTATAATTTGATAAAGTCACCAATGACTTAAGGATAACACAGGAGCATATTAAAAATGGCGATAACACGTATTTTAAACAATCAAATTACCGATAGTACCATTACTGCGGCGAAGATTGCAAACGCTACTTTAACAGGTGGATTGTTTGCGGCAGACTTGACGCTTAACAGTAACGTTACTATTTCGGGTAACTTGGTTGTTTCAGGAACAGAAAGTACAGTATCTAGTACTAATACTTTTGTTAACGATCCTCTGATCGTTTTCAATAATGGATATACAGGAACACCAACTTACGATATTGGTATTCTAGCTAATAGAAATCTACAAAATTTAGATGGAAATAACGTTAACGCCGCTTTGGTATGGGTTGAAGCAGACGATAAGTTTGAAGCAATCGCAACTACTGAAACTGGAGGTACAGCAGGGGCAATTAACAGAACAGCATTCGTTGATTTCCAAGCAAAAGAAATTGCTGGTACTACTATTACAGCAAGTACAAATTTTGCTGGTGCTTTAACTGGTAACGTAACAGGCGATGTAACAGGTGACTTAACTGGTGATAGTGCAGGAACACATACAGGTGCAGTAACAGGTAACGTAACTGGCGATGTTACTGGAGACTTAACTGGTGATAGTGCAGGAACACATACAGGTGCAGTAACAGGTAACGTAACTGGCGATGTAACTGGTGATTTAACAGGCGCCTCAACTGGTGCTCATAATGGTACAGTTGGAGCAACCACTCCAGCAACTGGTGCATTTACAACAATCAGTGCTAGTGGAACAATCACTGGTGATGTAACTGGTGACTTAACCGGCAATGTAACCGGCAATGTAACTGGCGATGTTACTGGTGACTTAACTGGTGATGTAACCGGCAATGTAACTGGTAACTTAACTGGAGCCTCAACTGGTGCTCACAATGGTACAGTTGGTGCAACCACTCCTGCTACAATCGTAGGTACAACCATCGGCGGTACTGTTATTACAGCAAGTACAAACTTTGCAGGTGATATTACTGGTGATGTAACTGGTAACGTAACAGGTAACTTAACAGGTGATGTAACTGGTGATGTAACTGGTGATGTTACAAGTGCAGGAACAAGTACTTTTGCTACAGTTGATGTGAATGGCGGTGCTATTGACGGAACTACTATTGGAGCAACTTCAGCTTCAACTGGTGCATTTACAACATTAACATCAAGTGGTGGATTTACAGGTGATGTAACTGGTGATGTAACTGGTGACTTAACCGGTGATGTTACAAGTGCAGGAACAAGTACTTTTGCTACAGTTGATGTGAATGGCGGTGCCATTGATGGTGCAATTATTGGTGCTAACTCAGCCGCGGCAGGTACGTTCACAACAATTAATGCAAGTGGTGCAATCACAGGTGATTTAACTGGTGATGTTACAGGTAACGCTGATACAGCAACAGCTCTAGCAACAGGTAGAACTATTGCAATCACTGGCGATGCAACATATACATCAGGATCATTTGATGGAACAGGCAATGTAACCGGCGCACTTACCTTAGCAAACAGCGGAGTAACAGCCGCAACAGTTGGATCTGGAACAGAAATTCCAGTTATTACTGTTGATGCAAAAGGACGTATTACATCAACTTCAACAGCCACAGTAACAGCCGGCGTATTGGCTATGGCAGGTGACTCGGGCACTGACAACGTAACAGTTGGTACTGATACACTAACCTTTGCTGGTACAACAAACGAAGTTGTAACTACAGTAACAGACAACCAAGTACAAATTGGTTTACCAGACAACGTAACAGTTGGCGGAAACTTAACAATTAGCGGTGACTTAACAGTTGATGGTACAACTACAACAGTTAACACAACCAACATTGAAGTTGAAGATCCATTGATGTTCTTAGCAACTGGTAACGGTGGCGCTGACTTAGTGGACATTGGTTTCTACGGACTATATGACACAAGTGGCTCACAAGACTTATACGCAGGACTATTTAGAGATGCTGGAGATGGCAAATTTAAATTGTTCAAAGATACACAAGACGTTCCAACTACAACAGTGGATACAAGTGGTACTGGTTATGCAGTCGCATCACTGGTAGCAAACTTAGAAGGTGCTAGTGACGGTGCTCATAACGGTACAGTTGGAGCAACAACTCCAGCAACTGGTGCATTTACAACAATCAGTGCTAGTGGAACAATCACTGGTGATGTAACTGGTGACTTAACTGGTAATGCAGATACAGCTACAGCATTAGCTACTGGTAGAACTATTGCAATTACAGGAGATGGAACTTATACATCGGGATCATTTGATGGAACAGGTAACGTAACTGGTGCTTTAACACTAGCAAACAGCGGAGTAACAGCAGGCTCATATGGTGATGCCGCCAACGCCGTAGCAGTGACAGTTGATGCAAAAGGACGTATTACAGCGATCTCAGAAAACGCTATTGCCGCAGTATTTAATGTCACAGGTGACTCAGGTAGTAAAGCTATAGCATTAGCAACTGAAACTATTGACTTTGAAGGTGGTACAGGTGTAACAACCGCTGTTGATAATGCAAATGATAAGATTTCGTTTGCAATTGGTCAGGCAGTTGGAACAACTGACAACGTAACATTTGGAACAATTGGCGGTACTGTTATTACAGCAAGTACAAACTTTGTAGGTGATATAACTGGTGACTTAACTGGTGGTGCAACAATTGGTGCAGGTAAAACATTAGATGTCGACGGTGTTGTTGATATTGATGCTAGTTCAGGAAACATGGATGGTGTTAATATTGGTGGAACTACACCAGGAACAGCCGCATTTACTACAGCATCAGCAAGTGGTGGATTTACAGGTGACTTAACTGGTACAGCAGACGTAGCAACAGCAGTAACATTGATTGCTAGTAACACCACAGACTCCGCACACTACATCAACTTTACAGACTCTGCAACAGGTAATGAAAACATCAGAACTGACACTGGATTAACATACAATCCAAGTAGTGGAATTTTAACAACCACTCAAGTAACTGGCAACTTAACTGGTGACGTAACTGGTAATGCAGATACAGCCACAGCATGGGCATCAGCTCGTACTATTTCACTAGGTGGTGACTTGTCAGGTAGTGTAAGCATTGACGGTAGTTCAAACGTAACACTAAACGCAACTATTGCCGCAGATAGTATTGCACTAGGTACAGATACTACTGGAGCCTATGTCCAAAGTATTACAAACGGATCGTACATCACAGGTGGTGACGGTGGTAGCGAAAGCGCCGCTCTAACACTAGCAGTTGATGCAACTATCAAAATACAGCAAGTAAAGTTGTTGCACGTGATGGCAGTGGTGACTTTGCCGCAGGCACAATCACAGCAACTTTAACTGGTAACGTAACTGGTAACATTACTTCATCTGGTACAAGTGCATTTGCTACTGCAACATTTAGCGGAGACTTAACTGGCAACAGTGCAGGTACCGCAGGTAATGATGTAACTTGGTCAGGTGATACAAAAGCTGGACTATTTAGAGTAGTTGCAAGTGCAACATACGACACAGTCATTATTGGCGGTGATGGTACTTCAGGAGACTTAACAACAGGTGCTACTCTTAATATTGTTGGTACAGACAGTGTTAGAATTCCGTCAGGAACAACAGGACAACGTCCAGTTTCTGGTGCACAAGGCATGATGCGTTATAATACAACTTCAGGTAACACTGAAATTTATAGCGGAAGTGAATGGAAAAACTTAGCAACTGACTTCACAGTTATTACACACGATAGCTTTAACGGTGACGCCAGTACTGTAGCATTTACACTAAGTGAATCGTCAACTACAGCAGGTTGTATGGTTAGCATCAACGGTGTTATCCAGATTCCAACTTCAGCATACAGCATTAGTGGTACAACATTAACATTTACTGAGGCACCAGCTTCAGGTGATGTTATTGATGCTAGAATTATCACAACTACTAGTACTATTGAAGGACTAAGTTCTGGTAATACTTACATGAAGATTGATGCTACAAATACCAGCATTGATGTTTACACTGGAACAAACTCAGGAACTATTACTAGTTACTGGGATAGAGATGGTGCATATGTTGAGAATAAGACTGCTATTAGCGTTGGCACAAGTGCAACTGATATTGCAACGTTTGCGTTGGCAACATACCGCTCAGCTAAGTTTATTGTACAAAGTACAAATGGAACTGATTATCAAGTAGACGAAGTGCTTGTTATACACGACGGAACTACAGCAACAATGACATCATATGCTCAAACAGTTGCTGATGGAACTACAGCGTTTATGACACTAACAGCAGACATTGATAGTGGAAGCGTTAGACTAAGAGGAACAGGTGGCAGTGGAACTTCAACCGTAAGAGTTGCAAAACACTACATCGCAGTATAATAAAACAAGAGCTGGGGTAGGAATAGCTTACCCCAGCTCACTTAACAAATAGCCAATGGGAGATATGGAACAATGGCAAACAGTAATTTCGTAGTTAAAAATGGATTAACCGTAGGTGCATTAACAATTGATGCATCAACAGGTAACATCACAACATCAGGTACCATTAGTGGTGACCTAGCAACATCAAGTATCGCTAAAAACGATACCAGTCTTGCTCTAAACGATACTGGCACAGGCAGCGATGTTGCTGTTACTGTTGACGGTACAGAAATTTTTACAATTACCGGTGACGGTATTATACCAAGTGTTGATTCCGACGGGTCAACAGGTTTTTCATTAGGTAGTGCATCTTTTGCATGGAAAGACGTTTATGTGTCCTCAGGATCACTTTACGTTAATGGTCAAAAAGTTCTACAAGACGATTCAGGTACAATCGTTGTTAGTGCTGACTCTGACCAAAACCTAAGTTTTCAAACAAGTGGTTCAGGTAATGTTGAATTGAATGCAACAGGCTCAGGACTGATTGCAGTTAAATCAACACTACAGATTGAAGATGGTATTAATATCACTAACTCAGCAGGAAATGCAATTACATTCGCTAATAGCATTGACGTTGATGCAATTGAAAGCAGATCAACTGACACTAACTTAACACTTTCAGCTAACGGCTCAGGTGTTGTTACAGTTAACGATAACTGTACAATTACAGGAAACTTAACAGTTTCTGGCACAACAACCACAGTTAACTCAGAAACAATTTCACTAGCTGATAACATGATTGACTTAAACAGTAACTTTACCACTGGTACTCCAAGTGAGAATTCAGGTATCAGAATTATGCGTGGTGACTCAACTAACGTAACATTTATTTGGGATGAAGGCAATGATAGATGGACAGTAGGTTCATCAAATATGGTTGCTGGTACATTCATTGGTGCTTTAACAGGTAACGTAACTGGTAACGTAACTGGTGATGTAACTGGTGATTTAACTGGTAACGCAGATACAGCAACAGCACTTGCAACTACAAGAGCAATTCAAGTAAGTGGTGCTGTAACAGGCACTGCAAACTTTGATGGCAGTGCGGCAATTAACATTGTTACTACTAATACTGCTGATCCAACTGTTACACTTACTGGTGCAGTAACTGGTTCAGGTACATTAACAAACTTAGGTGATGTTACTATTACAACAACAGCAACAGCAGATCCAACTGTTACACTTACTGGTGCAGTAACTGGTTCAGGTACATTAACAAACTTAGGTGATGTTACTATTACAACAACAGCAACAGCAGATCCAACACTAACACTTGCTGGTGATTTAAGTGGTAGTGCAACATTTACCAACCTTGGTAATGCTACACTAACTGCAACTATTGCCGCAAACAGTGTTGCACTAGGAACTGATACAACAGGTAACTATGTTGCCGCAGGTGCTACAAGTGGTAGTGGTATTAGTGGTAGCGTAAGCAGTGAAGGTGGTACATTTACTGTAACATCAAACGCTACAAACGCAAACACTGGTTCAACTATTGTGTTTAGAGATGGTTCAGGTAACTTTAGTGCTGGAACAATCACTGCTAACTTAACAGGTAACGCAAGTGGTAGCTCAGGAAGTTGTACTGGTAACAGTGCTACTGCAACAACTGCAACTAACGTTACTGTAAGTGCAAACAATACTGCTAACGAAACTGTTTACTTAACATTCGTTGACGGAGCAACTGGTACACAAGGTCTTGAAACAGATACAGGACTTAGTTACAATCCAAGTACAAACGTTCTTGCTACAACAGCAAGCCAAGCACAATACGCTGACTTGGCAGAACGTTATGAAGCAGAAGCACCTGTAGAGCCAGGAACAGTAGTACACTTTGGTGGATCTAAAGAAATCAAAGAATGCGACGAAGATGGTTGTTCTAAGGTAGCTGGTATTATCAGTACAACACCAGCTTACATGATGAACGCAGATGCAGGAGATGATTCAACTCACCCATACGTAGCACTTAAAGGTAGAGTTCCTTGTAAAGTACAGGGTTCTATTAAGAAAGGTGATATGATGGTTTCAGCAGGCAATGGCAGAGCCAGAGCAGAAGCTGATCCAAAAATGGGATCTGTTATCGGAAAAGCAATAGCTGATAGCGAAGGCGAAGCAGTCATTGAAGTGGTTGTACTATAATTTAATAGTATAAAAATCAAATTAGGAGAAAAGGGTCGAGAGGCCCTTTTCTTTTGACTGTATAGAACATATAAATACAATGAAGACTACGAGCTTAGGAACACGCAATGCCATTAACACGCCCTACTGCATCACAGGTTAATTTTGATGTAACCAATGTTACCGACCCATTGGTACGATTTAACAGTGGGCAATCTGGAACAAATGATAAAGATATTGGTATTGTATTCGAAAGAGGAAGTCAAACGAATGTTGCATTACTATGGGATGAAAGTGCTGATAAGTTTGTATTAGTTAATACTTCAGAAGATGGCACAACCAGTGGTAACGTAACTATCTCAAGTTATGCAAATCTACAAGCAAATGATATTGTATCAGGAAATATCAACAACACTGGTACAGTAACGGCAGGAACAATGACTGACGGTACAGTGTCATTTAATGCAGGCAATATTACTGGCGTAGATACACTACGCATTGACCAAACAGGCACTGGTTTGCGTATGACAAATGTTGGTGCGTTTGACAATGATGGTAGTAACAACTTCCGTATTTTCGCTACAAGTGATTTACAACTTAAAGCAAATGGTGATACAGGTGGTGGTTTAACAATTGACGCTACAAATCAAGATGTAACTATTACAAACGATTTGCGTGTAACTGCTGGACAGTTTTACTATGGTGGTACAGCAGTAACTAGCACAGCAACAGAACTTAATTTGTTAGATGGTGTAACAGGCACATTAGTTACTGAAGCAGGTACACAAACATTAACAAATAAAACAATCACATCGCCTACTATTAGTAATCCAACACTAACAGGCACATACACATTTACATCAGATGCAACTTCAACGCCTGCAATGACATTAACAGCAAACAGTATTAATGACGGTGTAGGTGCATTGCGAATAAACGGATCACAAGCAGACATATACTTAAACCCAAGTACTGCTACACACACCACTGTAACTTTTGCAGTTAACGATGATCAGCGTCTTGCATTTGGTATGGACAACAACAGTGACTTTTATATTACCAGACGAACTGGTGGCAGTTGGTATAATGATACTTTTGTAATAGACAGAGACACTGGTTTACTCAGTTTAGGATATGATCTTTCAGTAGCCGGTGATGCAACTATTACAGGAAATCTTACAGCATCAAGTTTAAATGTAAATAATCAAAGTACATTAGCAACATCGTCTCAAACACTTGCAACAACATCTCAGACAGCAATTGATACATTCAGTGCGTCAGCGTTTAGAAGTTGTAAATATTTAATACAAGCAACAAATACTGTCAGCAGTGAATACCAAGCCACTGAAGCAATTATAGTACATAACGGCACCACTTCATACATGAGTACTTACGGAATCACTTATACTGGTAGTGCCGAACTAGCAACATTTGCAACAGACATTAATAGCGGAAGTGTTAGGCTATTAGCGACCGGCGCCAATGCAAATAGTACACAGTATAAAGTAACACGTATAACGGTTGTAGTATAACCTAGTCCACAGACTATTAAATTGTTTATTTTAACTACCTTTAGGATTCTTTTTGAAGCCTTTTAACCCCACAAGACTTATGTTGTTTAAACTATGTGTACTGCTCAGCAATGATGCTTAATGACGACAAGCATTTTTTACTGTATATGAATAATTACTCTCAAAAGAATAAATAGTAGTAATAGAACACCTTGTAAGGAGCAAAGCCATATGTACACTATTGAGCAAAAATTTCGTGCCTCGTATACTGGTGAAGATGTTACAACCCTATTAAAGTTTGAAGATGGGCAACAACCACCACAAACTGAATGGGTAGCTAATAGCGTTTTCAACAATTACGTAACTACACAAGCCGTTGTTATCGGCGGAGGCGAAACAGCCTTAAAAAATAATGCAAGTTTATTAACTAAAATTAAAAATCATAAAGGTGGTTTATTAGCCGCTAATAAGTTACAAACTTATGGAACAAACGATACATGGAAATATATTCCTTGTGATTTCCTAGTAGCTATTAGCGATGCCAATGTTAAGCCTATTATTGACGATGGATATTACAATGGTAAAATTGTTTACACCAACGCTGATATGGTTTTAAAATATCCAGGAAAAATGTATCTAACACCTCAAGATCCACCATGGAATAGTGGTGCTATTGCGGCCTATCTTGCCGCTTTTGACGGGCATAGTAAAGTGTTTCTATTAGGCTTTGAAGCAGATAAAGGAGAAGAATTCCCATTCTGGGTTAAAGCGGCACAAATAGTTTTTGACACATATCCTGATACAGAATTTGTTTATATTACTGATTCATCAGATGGAGAGATGCCAGGTAGTTGGAAGAACTCAGACAACGTTAGACATATTACCTTACGTGAGTTTGTTCTTGAAGCTGATATTGGATAATTCCTGAACAGTCTCAAGTTTTTCAATTATTTTGTCAAACTTAAAAGAACGCCATACCCCCGGATGTAAAGGCCGGGGGTATTTCTTTATCGGAACCCAACAATAACCTTCGTGTTCGTCATTGAGATTTGGTATAAATTCTTCTTCTACAATACTTACATAGGTATGAAATGTAAATTTTTTATTATCGCTTGTAAAAGTTTCAAGCGGAGATAACTTTACTTCTTTAAGTTCTCCAATCTCTTCGTTAATTTCTCGTCGAAGAGTTTGAATAGGAGTTTCGTCTTTTTCAACTTTACCTCCAGTTATACCCCAAGTGCTTTTATATTTTCCTGTGGTGGATCTTAATAGAAATAGGTATCGCTGAGTAGACTTGGCATATATTAAACACCCAGTTGCTACTAGATTACGATTCTCCACTCGCCTTCTCGATACAGGCCTTCGACGCTCTTTGTCCATGTTTTCTCATGCCACTTGTATTGTATATTGGTATTTACGTTAGTAACATACTGGACATCATTTTCTGTACTGGCATCAAAGATAACTCTCCAAGTTTGGTCAGAAAGGTCGTATTCAATAATATCGTTGGCTTTAGCAATAAAGTTACGGTTTTGTCCACCACCCCATACATCTGCACTTTCGTGGTTATCTCCACTACCAATTGGTCCAAGTGTTAAATATCTTACATTTTGACCATCACGTTCTGCCGGACGTCCTTGGCCGGGTGCATAAGCATCAGTGTTATCGTACATTAAATCAATTATGTTGTTGTTGAATGGATCTATAATTGCATCTATTCCGCCTGTTATAGTGTTTGCTGGGAAAGTGTCATTATCTTTTGAAGTTATTAATAATTGATTTGTGTTTCCTGGATTAAAATTAACATATAATACACTCTCGTATGTACGCCCAATATCTGTTAATCTAATTTCAGTTAAACCTGGTTGTAACTCACCGTAGTGTTCTATTAAATCTGCCCAGTTGGCTTGATTACCATGTGCAACAGTTAATTCTCCGTCTGGACTAGATGCAACTGCTTCGTTCTTCATTAACGTTATAGCGTCTCCGTTATAGATAATACTATATCCATATGGTTCAACAATTCTACGTGTCAAATATGAAGCGTCATCAAGTACATCTCGTTTAATTTGCCCAGTTGAATCGTATACACTTGATACCGCACTTAATATAACACCAAGTCTTTTAACTTTAGCTGGTGGGCTAATCCAAATTGGTAAACTAAAACTCATAGTTGAAATACTAATATCTTCGTTAGTACCCATTGGAACAGATCTGCTATCCCATCTGGTTTGAGTTAGCCGTACTGCACTTAGACTGGTCCAATCAATATAGTTGTCGGTACTTTGTATTTCTAATGCAGGATTAAATAGTGTAGCAAGTTGTTCAACAATTTGTAGTTTTTGTTCTGTATTGCTTGTCCATATATCTAAGTTTAATGTTAGCTCGTACGGAACAGGCATGTGCCTCTCTACAGTATAACTATCAAATTTTGTTTCATCATATGTGTCAGTGTCTTTATCATAGCGGTGTTGGCGTAAACTTATTTTGTTTGAAAATGATGGATCTTGCATACGTGATTGATCATACACTAAATCTGTAATGTATACTGACATTGCAGGAACAGATGGCATGGTATTTTCAGTATTACCTTTAAGGATAGTTGCGGCTTGTCTGCTTTGATCTCCGTACATTACTGGAATACGTTGTACAGCGGTAGCACCTGCCGCATCTTCGCTACCAAATTCTACATAAAAGTTACTAACCATACGTATGAACTGTTGAACAAAACGACGGATCTGGCCGTCATAGAAGAAATTTTTATGATCTGTATCAGCCATTATTATCCGCCTTAGGTGTAAATGCTACACTTAAACCTTGACGCTCAGGTAGTGTATTAGTTTCATCTTCAGGATCAACGTAAGTAGTATCGTTATGTCTAAATTCTGAGTTTCGTGTTTGATTTATATCAGTGTTTGGCGTCAATCCTGTTCGTACAGCATCTACCTGTTTAATCCATCGTTTACCATCATATTTAAACAATCTATTAGGTAAGAAGTCTATTCTTAAGAATTGGTCTTGTGGTGCAGGACTAGCTGGAAAAGCTATACCTGATCCAATGGTGCCATCAAACACGCCTCCGGTTAAATATCCAGTTAGACGTTTGTCTTCGTTATTTGCTACTGAACTATTATTAGCGGCATTAAGTGGAACGCCTTTTTTGTCAAGGTCAACTGGTTCACCGTCGTGATCAGCTGTATATTCTGTGTCGTCTGCACTTGGTAAGTTATCTCGACCAAGCGTTGTTTTAAGTTCAAATAGATGTTCAACATCATATCCTGATTTTGGTACTTCGGCAGTTGCCTGTGCAATAACAGCGTCATTGATAGCAATATTTTTATCATACTGACTAAGAATTTGAGCAGTGGTTGTTGCAGTACCTTCAACAGCAATTTTATTAATAATGTCTTTGTATTCTTGTGCGTCCACCATTGGTTCAAATTTAACACGCCACAAGTGAGGCCACCATGTTGGACTGAATCCTTCAGATGCAAAACTAGCATCTCCCGCTACATAATATCTTTTTAAAGCAACAGGTACGTCATCGTCTAATGCATAAAAGTCTTTAAGATGTGGTAATTCAATAACATCACCAGCTATAATTTTACGTCCTAGTTGTGCAACCATGTCGTTTAAATGGAAGGTTACCATAATACTAGCACCTGTTAGAAAAATACCAAACTGAGATAGATCAAAATCGCTATCTCCTCTTGTGTAATGTCCTCGTACCTCATAAACATCATCATCATATTGACGATCTCTGTTTTCTACAAATAGCAGATCTTGTATATTCTTTTCGCTTTGAGTACCATATTGAGGTTGAGTTGCATCGCCTTGGTCACCTTGATCCTTTGTACCAATGTATTTGTGTACAAACATTCCAGTGCCACCTATTGTAAACATTTCGGAAATACGGCGATCTGTAAACTTGTAATCGTTACTATGTTGTCCGTCTTTCCATAGGCTAAGTCTTGGCATTTTTGCAAAATCCTTATTAGTTGTACTCTTATTTATTAGAAAAATCTCCTGTGTGGTTAAATAAATGGTTGACAAATCCTTGTTATGTGTTATTATGTATATTGTAGTGTATTTTATAAGTACCAAAAGGAGCGGATATGGCTGTTACAAAAAAACGTATAAATCTAACCCCAAAGAAAAAGAAGCCCAGAGCTAAAGTACACGTTAGACGTGGCTCTAAACTACAAGAACCAAATTGGGAAGGATCTGAGCATTGGGATGGTAAACAGTATCACGATTTTACTCGTGTTGCTTCTGATTTTTATTATGCTGAGTATAAAGGAAGTGATTTGGTTCCATATCTGTGGGCCTGGATGAAAGAGAATGATTACACTAACCAACAAATTAAAGAAGCAAAAGCGGCACCGTCACATGCAATTTCGACAGTAGCATGTTATAATGCACGTATGCTTTCAAATGGTAGACCTGACTATCACAAAGCACATGATGAGTACTGGCAATCTCTTGCAGGTACAATGGGTGATGTTAGACCAGTAAGTACTTGGATACGTGAACAAATTGAAAAAGCAATTGAGCTTGGTGCTCCGCTTGTAGCAGAAAAAGAAGCTGAAGCCCAAGCGGCAAAAGCAAAAGGTACATATTACAAGCCAACTATTCAAGATCGACTTAATGAAAAAGTTGATGAAATACTAGGTGAGCTTGAAGGTCGTTACGACGAAGTAATACTAGGTTCTAAATCGGCTAAAGCAGATGCCTACAAACTGTTCCAAGATGAAAAGCTACCTCAGTCTAAAATTGGTGATGTTGTTAAATTTGTTACTGAACGTAAACAAGGACTTGAAGAAGATTGGAAAGATCTAAAGAAAGGCGATCCAGACTGCAAAGAAGGTTACGCTCATATGAAGCCTGCAGATTGGAAGCGACACATTGCTTGGTATGAAGAAGTACTAGCAGATTGTACTAGTTTCTCTCAATTGAAAAAAGCTACACGTAAAACTCGTGTTAAGAAGAGTCCGTCAAGAGAAAAGATTGTTTCAAAGCTCAAGTATAAAGCTGAAGATACAGTTGTTAAAGTTGCTAGTATTAATCCAATGCAGATACTAGATGCTGAAGTGCTTTGGGTTTATAATACTAAAACACGTAAACTAGGCAAATATGTTGCTGACGATCATCAAAAGCTAGGTGTCAAAGGTGCTAGTATTACAAACTTTGTAGAAAGTGCTAGTGTGCAAAAAACATTACGTAAGCCTGAAGAGCAATTGAAAACCTTCCAAAAAGCAAACAAAGTTGCTCTAAGGAAGTTTATGTCAACTGTAAAAACCACTGAAACCAAACTAAACGGTAGAATTAACAACGAAACAATTCTAATCAAAGTTCAGTAACTTATTACAACCCTGATAAATACATTATATTAACTAGCAGGGTTACTCTCTATGGCAACACAAAAATCTGGACTAAATGCTGACGGCACCTTAATTAGCGATAATCTATTTGATGCTGGTACTGGAACAGGTGCTGGACAAATTGAATTTGATGGTTCTAGTTTGCCAGCAGTAAATGCTCTTAAAAAACAAATTGAAGACTATACTCGTTTAAAATTAGGTGACGGGCTGGTTGATGTAGAGCTTGATAAAGAGCATTACGATTTAGGAATACACAATGCATTAGTAAAGTTTCGTCAACGTAGTAGTGCCGCAACTGAACAGAGTTATGCTTTCTTAAAATTACTACCTGAAACTTCAGAGTATATTTTACCATCTGAGATTATGACTGTTAATGCTATATACCGTCGTGGCATTGGAAGTGCCACAGGCAATACCGCCACACAGTTTGAACCATTCTCAGCAGGGTATATGAATACGTATATGTTGGTAGCAGGTCGTGTTGGCGGCTTGTTGAGTTATGAATTATATGCACAGTACCAAGAACTAGCAATGACTATGTTTGGTGGTTACATGCAGTTTAATTGGAACAATGCAAATAAAAAATTAACAATCATTCGTAAGATTCCAGATCAAAGCGATGAAGTTGTTGGGCTACAGGTTAACAACTACAAGCCAGATTTAATGTTACTAAATGATCATATGGTATATCCTTGGTTACAAGATTATGCATATTCATTCTGTAAACGTATACTTGGAGAAGCAAGAAGCAAGTTTGCTAGTATTGCAGGACCAAGTGGTGGTACTGCTCTTAATGGACCTGCATTGGTTGCCGAAGCACAAGCCGAACTTGATGTGCTAGAGCAACAACTAAAAGATTATGTTGATGGTGGAATGCCATTAACTTGGACAACAGGGTAAACTAAAATGAGAGCATTTGATTTTTTACCAGAAGATACTGATGTTACTGAACATGAATTAGTTTGGGCTAAATCTAAAAAAGGTCCCGTGATGAAATGGCGTTGTCTAAGTGGTCAACGTAAAGGACGAGTTGTTCCTAAAGTAATTGATTGTAGTAAACCAATTGATGTTGCACAACGAGCTCGTATGAAAGTTACTCGTGCTAATACTAAGATTAGAGCGGCACGTAAAGCCAAGAAAACTAAAAGAGTAAATCCATACAGTCGTATGGTAAGAAATCTTAATAAATCCAAAAAAAGATAGATTGACACTACCCAATGTTTATGCTATAATACAGTATTAGCATTGGAGATTAATTCATTATGATTGTTGGAATTTGTGGTCTTATTGGATCAGGCAAAGGAACAGTTGCTGATTTCCTAGTGAACGACAAAGGTTTTACTAAATTAAGTTTTGCAGATAAGTTAAAAGATAGTGTAGCTACATTATTCGATTGGCCTCGTCAACTACTTGAAGGTGATACTGAAGAAAGTAGACAATGGCGTGAGCAAGAAGATATATTTTGGTCAAAAGAATTAAGCCAGCCTGTAACTCCACGTTTTGTATTACAACTATACGGAACAGAATGTATGCGAAATGGATTCTATGATGGCATATGGGTTAGTTTTGTTAAAAAGAAAATACTTGATAATCCTAAACAAAATTTTATAATTCCAGACACCCGCTTTCCTAATGAAATTAATGTATTACATGAACTAGGTGGCGAAGTATGGTGGATACGCAGAGGCGAACTTCCGAGTTGGTGGAATATTGCAGTTATTGGTGAGACTCCGCCTGGAATACATGCAAGTGAATATGCTTGGGCAATGCCTGACGATAAGTTTGATAGAGTTGTTTATAACGACGGAACTAAAGAAGAATTGTTTAAAAGTCTTCAATTTGTGGACTAGGCTTCCAAGGTATTCTACTTCCGTATAGCTCTGCTTTGCAGTTAGCACATATTGTTTTAAGATTAAAACTATCAACGTTTGATAGATTTCCGTCTACATGAAAGACAAACATTTGATTATTTGTCTTTGCTTTAAAGCCACACTTATCACATCTTTCTTTTTTACGATACCCCATACGATACCACATAGGTGCCGCTGGCTTTAATTTTTTCTTTTTACGGCTACATGAATCGCACATTTTGCGATAGTAAACTTTGTTGCCCTTACGACTATTAATAGCAACAGGTCTTTCTTCGCATACAGGGCATATTTTGCGTTCGCTCATATAGTTATTTATAAGCAAACCTTAATTAAGGGCATCTGTAGAGCATGGTTTTTGGACATAATTAATAAATACATTTAAGCAAAAACATTGTGTCCTCACTGATACAGAGTTTTTAAATATTACAATAGTGTAAAAGGAAGATAATAAAATGGCATTAATTTCACCAGGTTTAGAGCTTAGTGTTACCGACGAGAGTGCATACGTACCAGGTGCCGTCGGAACAGTACCTCTAGTATTCCTAACAACCGAACAAGACAAAATTTATACAGGCACAACGATTGCCTCTGGTACAACTAAAGCTAACGCCGCAACATTGCAGGCGTTCACTAGCCAACGTGAAATTGTTACTGCTCTTGGAACTCCGATATTTAAACAGAGCGCCAGCGGTACACCAACACACGGTTCACCACTAAACGAATACGGCTTAATGGCTTCATATTCCGCACTAGGACTAAGCAATAGACTATATGCTATCCGTGCTGATGTTAACCTTAAAGAGTTAGAAGCAACAAGCGTTCGACCAATTGGTGACCCAACTAACGGAACAAGTTGGTTAGACTTAGGATTAACTGATTGGGGCATTTACGAATGGGATGCCGCAACATTCCAGTTTACTAAAAAGACTCCAATTATCATTGATATTGATGACGAGATTAACCCAGCCACTCTTTCAGGCGGCAAGTATCCATCAACTGCAATTGGCAGTAACGGAGACTATGCAGTTGTAACAGTAGGCGGAGAAACAAAAACAGCACAAAATAGATTCTACTACAAAGACTATTTAGGTCGTTGGAGAAGACTAGGACTTGACGAATGGTACAGGTCTAAGCCAACTATTTCTGCTACAGTTTCAAATCCAACATTAACCACTGCCGAAGCTCTTACAGTCAACGGTGTTACAGTTACATTAACTGGTACTACAGTAGCTGAACTTAAAACATCATTTGATGGAGCATCCGGACTAACTGGTATTACAACATACGTTGATGGATCTAATAACTTTAAAATCTTTGCAGACTCAACAGCAACGTCAAATGGTACAGATGCAGACGGAAAGATTGCTATTGCTAACAGCGGTAGCGGAACAATATTAGCCGCACTAGGAATTACAGCAGGTACATATAATGGACCTGAACTATACCACGGTTCATATGTTGACGTTCCAGCATGGAGAGCATCAGATACAGACCCAAGACCATCAGGTAGTGTTTGGATTAAAACATCAGTACTAGGTGCTGGTATGAACTTATCACTTAAAAAGTACAATTCAGAAACAGATACATTTACTGCTGAAGCAGTAACAGTAGCCGCAGACTTTGCTAAAGCAGGATTTGCTCTAGATCCAAATGCAAATACATTTAGTACTCCTTTTGGAACTAAGATTGCATTGTACACAAATAATACATCAACAGGTAACATTCTAAGATTGTTCGAAAGAGGTGTACAAGGTAAATCATCAAATACTGCTACACCAACTACACTAGCAGGCGGCGGAACTATTACTATCCAAGCAACCAAGAGTGGCTTTGATACATTTTTTGATTACTCACTAACATTCCCAGTAACAGTTACTAACGCAGTTGATTGGGTTACAAGGTTCTCAGCACTTGGTATTCCTGAAGTTTCAGCAAAAGCAAATGCAGATGATACTATTACAATTACACACGATACTGGTGGAGTTATTACACTTAAAGACGTGTCAGGTACAATGGTTAGTGGTGCAGGCTTTACAGCGGCAAACTTCTTAGATGACGGCGACGGAGCAATTATCCTAAGTAACTGGAGAGTTTTAGCATACGAAGCAAGTATTACTAAGCCTTACAAAGAGCCAGCAGACGGTACATATTGGTATTACGGTGATGCAACTACAGTTGACATTATGATTAACGACAACGGTTGGAAAGGTTATAAGAACCTAAGCAATGATGCACGTGGTTATAATTTATCTAACACTGATCCAAATGGTGTTATTGTTACTGCAAGTAAGCCTGTTACACAAACAGACGGAACAGGACTTGTAAGTGGAGATCTTTGGTTAGATACAAGTGATTTAATTAACTATCCAAAACTTTATCGTTACAATGATGCTAGTGAATTTGTTGCAATTGATGCAACAGATAGATTTAGTCAGAACGGTATTGCTTTTGCTGATGCACGTTGGGATGGAGCAGGAACAACAGATGTTGTTGCCTCAGCAATGCCAACAGTAAAGAGTCTTTTAACAAGTGACTACTTAGACTTAGACGCTCCAAACCACAAGTTGTATCCAAGAGGATTACTACTTTGGAACACAAGACGTAGCGGATTTAATGTTAAGAAGTTTGCTAACAATTACTTTAACGAAAATAGTTTCCCAAATAAAACACTACCTACTATCGTAGATACATGGGTAAGTGTTTCGGGACTAATGGATAGCCAGGCACCATTTATGGGTACTGCCGCACAACGCAACATGGTTGTTAAAGCTATGAAATCAGCAGTTGATGCAAATATCCAAATACGTGAAGAACAGTTTGCGTACAACCTAATTACTGCTCCTGGTTTTCCAGAAGTAATTCCAAATATGGTTGCACTAAACAACGATCGTAAGAATACAGCATTTGTAATTGGTGACACACCAATGACACTACCAGCAAATAGCATTAGTTTTGCTAACTGGGCAAATAACACAGACGGAACAGGACTTAGCACTGCTGATCCTTACCTAGCTGTTTACTACCCACATGGTAAAACAAACGATCTAGCAGGTAACACTATTGTTATGCCAGCAAGTCATATGGCACTACGTACATATATCAGAAATGATAATGTAAGTTACCAATGGTTTGCTCCAGCAGGTGTTAGACGTGGACTTATTGATAATGCCGCTGATATTGGTTGGATCAACCCTGTAACAGGTGGATTTGTTAGAAATGCTATTAACAACGGTCTACGTGATGCACTTTACGAGAATAGAATTAACCCATTTACAATCCTTCCAGGTGTTGGACTAGTATGTTGGGGACAAAAAACTCGTAACCCAGTTGCAAGTTCAATGGATAGAGTTAACGTTGCAAGACTAGTTAACTATATTAGAACGATCCTTGCAAATGTTGGTAACGCATTCTTGTTTGAACCAAATGATAAGATTACAAGAGATCAAATTAAGAATATTATTGAAGGTGCGATTAACGACCTAATTGCAAAACGTGGTATTTACGATTACCTTGTTGTTTGTGACGAAACAAATAACACACCAACTCGTATTGCACGTAACGAACTATACGTTGATATTGCAATTGAGCCAATGAAAGCAGTTGAATTTATATATATTCCAATTAGATTGAAAAACCCAGGTGATATTGCCGCAGGTGTATAAAATAAATTAAAAAAAATCGGCAACTGGGGCTAAACTGGTCTCAGTTGTCGATCAAATACAGATAAATACTTCTGTATAAGGAGAACATAACATGTCAGTTGCAAGTTTAACAAAATTTACAGTTCCATTAGCTACGGACCAAAGTGCTACATCACAAGGTCTATTAATGCCAAAACTAAGCTATCGCTTTCGTGCCAGCTTTGATAACTTTGGTGTTAGTCAACCTAAGTCGGAACTGACAAAACAAATAGTAAGTATTGCGAGACCACAGGTTGCATTCAACCCAATCACAATCGATACTTACAACTCAAAAGTATATCTTCAAGGTAAGCCAGAATGGCAAGAAACATCAGTTACATTGCGTGATGACGCAGGTGGAAACGTTTCACGTCTAGTTGGTGAACAGATTCAGAAACAATTTGACTTCCTAGAGCAGGCAAGTGCCGCTTCTGGAATTGATTACAAATTCTTATTACGTTTTGAAATGCTAGATGGTGGTAATGGAACATTAGAGCCAGCAGTATTAGAAACATGGGAACTATATGGTTGCATGTTGTCAAACGTAAACTACGGAGAAATGGCTTACGAAAACAATGAGCCAGCTACAATTCAGCTAAGTGTCAGATTTGACAACGCAATACAATCACCAGTTGGTGTTGGTGTTGGAACGTTAGTTGGACGTACAGCCGCAGGAGCAATTACTGGCTAATAATAATTAGGCAGACGACTCAACAATAAGAAAAAAAGTATTTTAAAAGCTAAAACTGTAAAAAGTAAATTGTTATAACTAGATAAACTCGGGTCGAATTAAAACCCGGGTTTATTTTTGGCATAAATACTTGTATGAGCATAAACCAATTTTTAAAACAATTTTCACAAGGTGATCAGCTAAAAGACTATAGTCATGCCAGTAAACTATTTGTTTCTGACAACTATAAGCTATCCCCTAAATATGGATTTCTATATCATGTAGCGTTTGACTTAAACCCAGGCATTGCTACTACAGGCAACCAAGAGCAAATGGAACTTGGTATGCTTTGTAAGCAAGTAACATTGCCATCGTTTAAGATGAATATTAAAAAGCAAAATGCATATAATAGATGGAACTATACCCAAACAAAACTTGAGTATGATGATATAAGACTTACATTCCATGACGACAGTGCTGATGTTGTACGTAATTTTTGGTATGATTATTATAGCTATTATTTTAGAGATAGTGATTATTACGATAGTGTTTACAGACAAGGACACAAGTATTCACCGAGTGTAGGTGGTGCATGGGGTTATACACCACGCAATTATCCTAAAACCTATCCCGATCCTTTTGGTGATGCACCTTCAACTGATGCTCAATTACAATTTATAAATGCAATACACATTTACAGTTTTCATCAAAAACGATTTAGTAAGTATACACTAATAAACCCAATCATTAGTTCTTTTAAACACGGAGAACATGAAGCGGCCGCAGGTGATTCAATTCTATCACATGAAATGACAGTTCAATTTGAAACAGTTAAATATGCTACAGGCACAGTAACAGGAAATAATGTTAAAGGCTTTGCTGATTTACATTATGATAACTCACCAAGTCCACTAACTCCAGCTGGTGGCGGAACTAATAGTATTGCTGGTCCAGGTGGATTACTTGAAACAGCAGATGAGATAGTTGAAGATTTAGCGGCAGGCAATATTTCAAGTGCCGTTGTTAAAGCAAGTAGAGCATTAAGCAACTTTAAAAATGGAGATTTTAAAGCTATTGCTAGTGCAGAATTAGGACAGATTGGAAAAGATATTTTAAGTGGACAAAATCCATTAGATAGATTAAGTGTACCAGGAATTAGTAATCTAAGTACTGGCCCAGTAGCACAAGGCTTAAAACAAATAGGCGGAAGTGTTGGCGATGCAATTGACTCTGGGTTTAAAGCAATTGGCGGCGTAAGTCCGGCAATTAGCAGTAATGGATCTTTACTAAGTACTGCTTCAAGTTTTGCATCAACAGCTAATTCGTTGAGTAACGGAACTCTTCCATTACCAACAATTAATAATGCTATTAACTTTGCTAATCAAGTATCAGTGGCATCAGCTAAAGCCAAAGAAGCCGAAGTTCGTAAGCAACTTAATACTATAGCAACGTAAGGTGTAAAACAATAGCGTATAAAAATGTTTAGTTTTGACGTAGAAAATATAACCAAAGGCGTAGGTGTAATTACAGCAACATTGGCAATGTTAGGTGGTGGTTATACTCTATGGGATAAACTTGAAAACAAGGACATACTTACTTGGGCACCTGAGCACTTTAACATAGCACCATACGAAGGTGATTACAAAGTTACTGTGGCAAGAGAGAAACACAGAGATGATTGCACAGTCACAGACTTTACACTAACTGTTAGGGACAGCGAAAACATTGTCCACCAAGCATCAAGTAGTATTGGTAAATTTATGGGTCCAGCAAGTGATACTGTTGATACGTTTGCATTTAAGATGCAGATTGAATCCGACCAAACGGTAGCACCAGGCATAGCAACACTGATTGCTTATATTGATTATGATTGTCCAGAAGGTCATATTGCAGTAACATATCCAGATCACGAAAACTTAAGGTTTGAAATAACCACTAAATAGTTATAAGGGCATAGGACTACTATTATAGGAGAAAACAAATGGCGTATAAAAATGTATTAACAAATATATCCGGAGTAGATGTAAACTCTGTTGATAAAAGTGTTGATGGATTCTTTACTAACTACTTTGATCGTATTGTTGATATTAGTGGTCCTGAAAATGACGTTATTGTTTCTCATTTTGAAATGTACACAAGAGGAAACAAATTAGCGGCACAGGCTCTAGCAAGTGCAGTTATATTTACAGCACAAAAATTAGAAGCGAGTCCAATGGAAGTACTCGACGATTTCAAAAATGTACCAATTGGTGATCTAAGCGAATACCTTTGCATGTACTTAAACCTCAATAGACAAGGTACTAGTTTACTTGGAATTAATAATGCTAAGGTTCGCAATAAATATGTCGAACGTAGCATTTTACCATGAGCAAATATTCCCAAGGCAAGTATCAAATAAAAAACCCAGACAAGTATGTTGGAAAAGGCACGCCTACATTTCGCAGTAGCTGGGAACATGTCTTTATGTCGTTCTGTGATAATAATCCTAATATACTAAAGTGGGCAAGTGAACCAATACGTATTAACTATAAAAATCCGTTTACAGGAAAGAATACTATATACGTTCCTGATTTTTTAATTTACTACATTGATCGCAGTGGTAATCACAGTGCTGATGTAATTGAAGTCAAACCCAAGAAAGAAACAAATCTTGGAGAGGCTAAAAGTCGACGAGACCAAGCATATACAGTGCTTAACATGGCAAAATGGGAAGCCGCTAAAGCATGGTGTAAGCAAAAAGGTCTTAATTTTAAGATAGTCACAGAAGAGCAAATTTTCCACCAAGGCAATAAACGATAAGTATATACACATACTTAATAGGAATGCCAATGACAAAAAAACTTGAAGAATTTTTTAACGTAGATCCAGCTGATATACACGAGCCAACGCATGAGGAACCTGAAGAGGTAAACCCTGAGGTTGCAAAGAATGAAATTACTACTAACGTAGAAACAATTAGATCAGTTAACAATGCCATTGATAAGATTGATGTTGCATTACCAACTATTAAAGATTTAGATGCAAGTGATAACGAAATGGATGCTCTTGCTTCTTTAGCACAAGAAAAGTTTCAAGATCTAATGGATTTAGGAATGAATGTAGAGCCTAGGTTTAGCGGAGTTATTCTACAAACTGCTAGTCAACTACTTGGCCATTCAATTACTGCAAAAACAGCTAAAATGGATAAAAAACTAAAAATGGTTCAACTGCAATTACAAAAAGCCAGACTGGATCATCAAATTAATAAAGATAACGGCGGAGTTGAAGACCCAATTGAAGGTCAAGGTGTAGTTATTGATCGCTCGACACTATTAAACGAGATTTTGTCAGCAAACAAAAAGACCTCCGACGGATAAATACATTATAAAATATAAAAAACGAAGGTGGTTTGTTTAATGAAAACATTTCAGACATATTATTTCGAAGCTGACAAAACCTATCAGTTTCGTATCAAATTAGCAGGCTTAGAGCCTAAGGGTGAAGCCCTTGATCGTATTACTAAAGCGATTGATGTGTATCAAGTTGAAACAGTCAGCAAGAGCAAACGTACACCTATAAGTGAACGTCCTGAGTTTCCAAGACACGGACCAATTGACACATACGAAGTTGAAGTTGACCTAAAATACCCAGCAACTGCTGAGGGTGTTAAGAATCTGTTAGTAAATAGAGCATTTATTTCTGCACACGATGTTGTGGTTGCTAGATGCGGAGAAGACTACGATATACTTTCAGAAACTGAAGTGTCAGACGAAGAAAATGATAAAGGTAAGCAAGAAACTGTTGGACAAAAAAGAGTTGATAGTATGCTTAAAGACTTTGTTAAAGATTCAACTAAATTTGATGAGATAGCAAAGGAAAAATAAAATGACAGATTTTTATAAATTAAATGATCAGTTAAAAAATATTGACGAAGGCTATTACGAAATGCCTCCAATAGATAGAGAACGTTATACTGACTTGGAAGGGGAAGGACTTGAAGGCCCATTCCAGACACGCAGTGGTAAAGTAGTATACTATGATCCTAAAGAAGGCAAGTACTACGATCGTGATAGCGATATGTACCTATCACATGAAGAATTTCAAGCATACGACCAAAGCAAACCAGACGACTATAAGATTACTAAAATGGAGTTGCCTAAACTTAAAAGGACACAATCTGATTTAGATTATATGAGTCAGATGGACGATGCCCACGCACAAATTTATGGTGAAGGCAAAATGAGCGACATACACCAAGACGCTCAAGAGAATGATAAAGAAGATTTTATTGCAATGCATAAAGACTCTATGTCAGCAGACGAAGCCGGTAAGATGTGGGACGAAGTACAAAAACAGATGGACGAAGGCAAAAAGAAAGCAAAGAAAAAGTCTGATGCTGAGATAGACCAAAATTGGTTAGACGCACAAAATAGTATGCTTGATCATGAAGGTAAACCAAAGCCTGAATATACTAAAATGAGAGATACAATGTCCGAAGGCATTGAACTAACAACATCATTACAACAAGCATACGAATCAATATTAAAAAGGGAAAATGATAGCCTGGCTAATCCTGAGGTTGTAGAGAGCCAAGCAGAAACATCAGAACTTGACGAACAGCAGGACTCAAAGGATTTACAAGAAGAACAAGTTGCCCCTTATGACAACAGTGAGTGTTCAACCGACGACGAAGAAGAAATTGTTAGTGAAGCACCACCATTACCCACTGAAAAACAAAAAGCTATGACACAAAGAATTAAAGATAGAATAGCTATGCGATCAGGTTCCCCAGAAGATCAGGCAAACACAAAAGAAAAAGAATCTACAGCAAAGATGTTAAAGCTAGTACGAGAAATTAGCGAACATCGCCGTATGCTTGAAAATATGATTATTAAGTTAGCAGAAATTGACAATGGTGATCTACATGATCAACTTAGTACAATGTTTGACCTTAATACTAAATTTAGTGCAGTATTGCGTAGAGCAATGAGCATTGTTCCACGTTATGAAAGCATTAAAAATGAAGCATCAATTGGTGAAAAACCAATTGAAGAAAGCTATACTGCTATTGATAAAACATTTAATGAAATGTTTAACATGATGGGCCGTTTACTAAAAATTACACGTCAAGACGGTGTATTAAGTAAGATGGTAGGCTGGGAAGGCGGCGACCCAGCATGGATTACTGATGCTAATCAAAAATTAATTGAAGCGATGGAAGCCATTGAAGAAGCACACAGGTTTAGTTACAGGGAAGAACATTCACAAATGAAAGATGAAAGTGTTGATAACGAATCCAAATCTGTACAAAAAAATCAGCTAACTGATATTAAAAAACTAGCTGGTATTGAAGAAGATGCAACACAGACCGTGGATGTCAAAGTAATCAACAGTGGTTACGGAACTGAAATGGGTATGAAAAGTGCAGAAATTATTAGCCAAGAATTAAATAATAATATGCAACCCGTTTTAAAAGTTAGAATTGAAGATCTTAATATGGGTGACCCAGTTGTTGCGGAATTCCGCAATGGTAGTTGGGTCGTAGATATGGACTAACAAGGTCTAATTATGAGAGCATTTGAATTTATTTCTGAATCTAAGAGACGTCTACGTAAAGGCGCACAACATGCATTACCTACAGCTCATACATGGGCAACAGATTTTTATGGTGCATATAGATTTGGACTTTCGTTAGCAAGTTCTCCAGATGGACCTGATATGCCTGAGGTTGGACCAACTGGCGGCAGAATGACTACTGTATCATACAGCGATGGTGACCAATCGATACTTGACGGCGCTTCAAAACGAATGGGTATTTCAAAGAAAGATAAATTGACTAAAGGAAATAAAAGCCAAGAAATGCCAGATGTGAATACAAAAAGTACACTAGTTCCTAAAGGTCCAGTTAAACGTAAAAACAAATGACCAGATATAGAAACGAGTTAAGCGAACTTGTTAAACTGGCTGGCATCAAACAGGAATCCCCAGAAGACAACATCACTGATACTGCTAAAGAGAAAGCAGAATACCAACGTAAAAACAATGTTGAACCAGGCACTGATGAATGGTTCAAACTTTGGTTTGCTCGCCCTAAACTAACTGGTGAAAAACCTTTCTAACTGTAATATAATTGTAATATTAAAATTTTGTCAAAACAGTAAATAATGTTGACAAAACAGAAAATATAAGTTATACTTACAGTGTAACGCCAATCAATTACGAAAGGTTATAGGATGGATCAATTAACGTTATGGATGGCCTTGGGCTTTCTATTTGCGGGCTATAGTGTTATAGCAAACGATAGTATACAAACACTAGGTACATGGATTGCTAGTAATAACGAGCGATTTAAATGGACAACAATGTGGGCCGCCGCTTCGGCGGTTTTATTATGGGCATTGTGGTACGGATGGTATATGAATGGTGGCGACATAAGTTACGGCCGGTTAGATAAGATACCTTTTCAAGAAGTTAAATGGTATCATGCAATGGCACCATTAGTGCTATTACTATTAACAAGGATAGGCGTACCCGTTAGTACGTCTTTTTTAGTTTTAAGTGCTTTTGCAAGTACATTTGTATTAGAAAAAATGCTTGTAAAAAGTATAATGGGTTATGCCGTTGCGGCAGTATTTGCATATATGCTTTGGTTTTTTATAGCTAGATGGATAGATGAAAAGAACAATCCTGTTAAAGAGGAACGTAAAAAGTATTGGCGTATAGCACAATGGGTAAGTGCTGGATTTTTATGGTGGACTTGGCTAGCACATGATATTGCCAACATAGCAGTATTCTTACCAAGACAAGTTCCTTGGGATATGATGTTAGGTGTTAGTATTATATTTGTAGGCGGACTCGCATTTATGTTCCGTGAAGGCGGCGGCAAGATACAAGAAATTGTATTAGAAAAAGCACATACTAGATATGTAAGAAGTGCAACTATTATTAATACGGCATACTTTATATGTTTACTTTTCTTTAAAGAACTAAACAATATTCCAATGTCAACTACATGGGTATTTGTTGGTATACTATGTGGTCGTGAATTAGCAATAGGTACACTTAGTAATGGCGAATATAAACTAAAAAATGTATTTCCTCTTATAGGTAGAGATTTCTTAAAAATGTTAGTTGGATTAGGTGCAAGTTTAGGTATTGTATTAACGATACATTACATATTAGTACCAAACGGCTTTTGAGCTAGTTTTTGGTTAAATACGTTTGTAAAATAACTTGACCAACCGGAAGATCTTTGCTATAATAGGTCTAGGTTGAAAGGACACAAACTATTATGAAAACTACTTTTGGAGTATTACTCACACTAGTACTAGCTTCGGCTTGTACACCACATTATAAAAAAGGTGAAATTGCTTATGATTGGGTTGGTTGTCATGTTGTAGGATCAGAAAATCCTAAAAATGGTGAAACTGCTTTTGCTTTTATTACCAGCAACAAACTTAAAGAAGGACAACTACTCTATTTTAAACAAGTTGATACCTCAACCGAAGAAAGTCGTGTAGGCAAAGTACAAACGGCTACACCTTGTAAATAAATTATGAATAGTAAAAATAATAACCCCAGCGATACAAAGACAGAAGATGAGTCTGAGTTAGCTGGGGTTAACTCTATGAAATACACTCAGCGAGCTTGGGATAGGATTGTTGGTATAGGTAAAGTACCAGCTAAGTATGCACTTAATCCTCAAGACGACCAATCTGAAGATTAGATTTAGTTAATCCTAAGTAAGGTAACCATTCTTCTCTTAACTTAGTTCTACTTGGCCTTTTACGCCATTTGTTAACTAGATGATAATATTCAGGACTGAATGGTACTCTTAACGGCTTCTGTATCTTAGATCCTTTTTTCCAGTTGCATGGCTTACATGCAGTTACACAATTTTCCCATGACATATTTCCTCCAGCACTTTTTGGAATAACATGATCAATTGTTAATTCTTTTTCTTCAAATACTTCTGCACAATATTGGCACTGAAACATATCTCGCAAGTACAAGTTTGCACGGCTAAACTTTACTCGTTTCATTGGATTAAAGTATTCGTGTGTTACACATATACTTGGCACAGGATAGCACACTGTAGGACTACGTACTACTTTGTCTGGGTAGTTTTCAATTACTGTTACTTTGTTTAAAAATACTAGTTTTATTGCCTGTTGCCAGCCAATAATGCTTAACGGAATAATTGATATTGGCTCGTAGTTTGCATTTAATAAAAGTGTGTCCATCATTAATACTTATTAGGCTAGTGTTGAGTGATAAGTATAGTGTATACTTGAAACGTATTTAACCACAGGGGAAATCTACATTGAGTAAAAGTTTAGAAGGTGTATTAGTTAAACCTGCACACAAGAGTGAATCTTATTCCAAAACACAATTAGCAGAACTTGTAAAATCTGCTGATCCTGTCAACGGCGTTTCCTATTTCCTTGAGAACTTTTTCTATATTCAGCATCCTACACAAGGTCGTTTACTTTATAATGCGTTTGATTACCAACGAGAGCTAATTGATGTCTATCATAATAATCGTTTTAGTATTAATTTACTAGGTAGACAGATGGGTAAAACTACGACAGCGGCAGGTTATTTGTTGTGGTATGCCATGTTTAAGCCAGATAGTACTATTCTTATTGCGGCACACAAATACACAGGTGCCCAGGAAATTATGCAACGTATTCGTTATGCTTATGAGCTATGTCCAAATCATATTCGTGCTGGTGTTACTAGTTACAACAAGGGCAGTATAGACTTTGAAAATGGCAGTAGAATTGTTAGTACTACAACAACTGAAACAACAGGACGTGGTATGAGTATTACATTGTTGTATTGTGATGAGTTTGCATTTGTTCGTAATACTATTGCTCGAGAGTTTTGGACTAGTATTAGTCCTACACTAGCAACAGGTGGTAAAGCTATTCTTACAAGCACACCAAATAGTGACGAAGACCAATTTTGGTTGCTATGGAAGGGTGCTAATAAAACACAAGATGAATTTGGGAACCGAACCGAAATAGGTGTAAATGGTTTTAAAGGATACATGGCTGTATGGGATAGGCATCCTGAACGAGACGTAGAATGGGCTACTCAAGAACGTGCTAGTATCGGCGACGAAAGGTTTAAAAGAGAACACGAATGTGAACCTATTATATATGACGAGACATTAATTAGTAGTATTAAATTGCTTGAACTCGAAGGTCGTGAACCAATTGAAAAGCAAGGACAGGTACGTTGGTTCAAGAAACCTGAAATTGGATGTCAGTATGTAGTTGCATTAGATCCTAGTTTAGGAACTGGCGGAGACAACTCAGCTATACAGGTTTATGAAGTACCTAGTTTGGTACAAGTTGCTGAGTGGAAACATAACAAAACAGTAATACAAAGACAAATTGTTATACTAAAAGAGATAGTTAGTTATATAAATGACATTATTGGCGACCCTAATAAGATTTATTATAGTATTGAAAATAATACACTAGGAGAAGCAGGGCTAGTAAGTATCAGTGAAATTGGTGAAGAGAATATTTCAGGTGTGTTTCTTAGCGAAGCGGCCAAAAAAGGTAATGTTCGTAAATTCCGTCGAGGATTCAATACCACTGCTAAGAGTAAACTAGCCGCTTGTTCTAAATTTAAAATGTTACTTGAAACAAACAAGATAACAGTAAACAGTAAAAATTTATTATCGGAATTAAAATCCTTTGTTAGTCATGGCATAAGTTTTAGTGCAAAGCCAGGTGAACATGATGACTTAGTAATGAGTACTTTGTTAGCAGTCAGAATGATTCAACTACTACAAAACTTTGACTCAGATCTTGATGACAAACTAAAAGATCAAATTGATGACTACATTGAACCGATGCCATTTATAGTTGTGTAAGAGGAACGTATGGAGATAGAACAGATAACTGAGAACCTTTACTGGATTAACAATGTAGTTGATAACGAAACACTAAAAAGAGTACAAACTGAACTTTACACACACGAAAAAGAAAACCCAGAACGTTGGCGCAAAGAAAATGCTCAGGATCATCTGAAACGTAAAATGATAGAAGATCATCCACTATGCAATGTAGTAGAAGATCAAGTTAGAGAACAACTTCCTCTTATTAATTCAACAATAAACAGCCAATGGGATCACGCAGAAGGTACACGTTTTTGGATAGATGAACCAGGCTTTACAATTGGCATACACAGAGATGATAATGTAAAAATAGCATTACATTTATACTGGGATGGTGAGAATGGAACAACGTTTTGGACACCAAAATTTGATCCAAAAGAAAAACGAAGTAGAGTAACTGATGATTATGGACTTACGTACCAGTTTAAATTTATACCAAACAGCGGTTACTTGATGCTAAATCCAAACAATGAAACTAACATGTTATTTCATTCAATGTTGCTACCAACAACGTGTCAGCGACTTGCAAGTTACACATATTTTCGCAAGGACTAATTGTTTAAGTTAGGTAAATAGTATTATGAAAGATATAAACAAAGTTGCAGAGCTATTATTCGACAAAATTCGTAGCCGTTTTTCTAACGTAACGTTAGGAACCGAGTCTGGTAAGAACACATCAGACCCAAGTCAAGCACGATTTTTTAACTTTAATTACATGTCAGGTGAAAAAGACTTTGGCAATGTAACTATAAGTATCATTGACGGAGTAAGTGTAAAGGTATACTTTAATAAAGACCTTAGTAGCAACTTAGATA
>Ga0115568_10000166_pt1 | contig 47584 bp, 48 predicted proteins | sample COGITO_mtgs_1204_FD_87296 | JGI IMG/M metagenome (GOLD analysis project Ga0115568, IMG submission 87296) | Pelagic marine microbial communities from North Sea - COGITO_mtgs_120426 | ecosystem: Environmental > Aquatic > Marine > Epipelagic | place: Germany:Helgoland, sampling site Kabeltonne...
AGTAAAACTAGTTATCAATCAACTGGTAATAGAGTAAATTCTGAAAAAGGCTTTGATATGGATGCGAATCAAAATTTAATGAACCTATTGGGCCAAGTTGAAATCCTAAATGTCTCAGGTAGCAAAATTAATACATCAAACCTTATTATTGATCGCTCAAATGGTGATGAATTTTTTAAATCTAACGAACCAAGTCATTTCCAATCAAGTAATATTGACATAAAGTCAAAACAAATGCATTATGATGCAATTACAAAAAAACTTGAATTAACGGGAAAGGTTTTTGCTATTTATGAATAAAATTATTTTATTATTTGCCTTATTTTTTACAACCTTTGCAATTGCTTTACCTGAAGATGCCAATCAACCTATAGAAATTGAAGCAAATTCGGTTACAGTTGATGAAACCTCAGGCTTTAACGAGTTTCTTGGGGCTGCTGAAGTAAGACAAGGATCACTATTGATTACAGCAGAGCTTATTCAAGTTCAAACTAATAGTGATGGAGTTGAAACAATGATTGCAAAAGGCACTCCTGATAAGCCAGCAAAATATATTCAAAGTCAAGAGAATCAAGCTCGTTTTATTGAGGCTACTGCAGATCTAATTACGTACGATGTTAATGAAGGGATGGTTTATTTGGTTGGTAATGCCTACTTGATACAAGGTTTTGATTCATTTAGTGGCGACACTTTAAGCTATGATATTAATAATGATAAGGTGATTGTTAAAGGCTCTGAGGATGGCACTGAAAGAGTGAAATTTAAAATTGTTCTATAGCACTTAAGGGCAATTAACTTGCAAGTGCAGAGGTAATACGCTCTTTAACCTCATCAAGAGTTCCCACACCATCTAAAGCAATAAACTTTGTAACTGTTTTATCATCATTAGCATCATCGCTGTAATATTTTACTAAAGGCTCAGTTTGCTTATGATAGATTTTTAAGCGTCCCCTGACAATATCCTCACTATCATCAACTCGCTGAATTAAGTCTTCACCTGTTAAATCATCTTTTCCAATTTCATTTGGTGGATTAAAAACGATATGATAAGTTCTTCCAGAAGCTAAATGAACTCGACGACCTGACATTCTTATAACAATATCATCATCTGGTACTTTAACTTCAACTACATAATTAATGTGAATACCCTCTAATTTAAGAGAGTCCGCCTGAGGAATAGTTCTTGGAAAACCATCGAGTAAGTAACCACTTTTGCAGTCAGGCAACTGAATTCTGTCTTTAACAAGTGCAATAATAATTTCATCAGAAACAAGATTTCCTGCATCAATAATCTTCTTAGCCTTAATACCAATAGGTGAACCTTCATTTACAGCTGCTCGCAGCATATCACCAGTGGATATTTGAGGAATGTTAAATTTTTCACAAATATGGGATGCTTGAGTGCCCTTTCCTGCACCAGGTGGACCTAATAAAATAACGTTCATAAAAGTGACTAACTCCTAAATTTTAAAGGGCGGTAATTTTTTATTTACTTTTGATTTCTTTAAAACAACATACTCAGGCAATCCATTATTATACGGTGGATAATTCTCACCTTCAATAAGTGGAAGTAAATATTCACGACATTCATTTGTAATTGAAAAACCATCCTTTGAAATGTAATTCTCAGGCATCATTTTTTCAACATTTGCAATATCTTTTAATTCTCCATAACCAATTTCCCATTCATATGGATTATTAGAAGTTCTAATAATTGCTGGCATAATAGCATTCTTGCCTTCAATAGCCATTTCAACAGCAGCTTTCCCAAGGGCGTATGCTTGCTTAACATCTTCATTAGAAGCTAGATGTCTTGCAGAACGTTGTAAATAGTCAGCAACAGCCCAATGAAACTTATAACCTAAAGATTTTTTAACTATATTGGCAACAACAGGTGCAGCTCCACCAAGTTGAGCATGACCAAAATCATCTCTAGTTTCTTGTTCTGCTAAGAATTTTCCATTAGGCCATTTTGTTCCCTCAGACACAACAATAGTACAATAGCCATAATCCTTAACATTTTTATCTACCTTTGCAAGGAATGCTTTTTCATTAAATTCAATCTCAGGGAATAGAATTACAATAGGAATAGTTGAGTCAACAAGGCCTCCGGCTGCAGCAATCCATCCCGCATGGCGTCCCATCACCTCAAGAACAAATATTTTAGTTGATGAAGCAGCCATCGATGCAACATCAAGACTTGCCTCCAAAGTCGATACGGCAATATATTTTGCAACAGAACCGAATCCAGGACAATTATCTGTCACTGGGAGGTCATTATCTACAGTTTTAGGAATATGTATTGCCTGAATTGGAAAACCCATACTTTCTGACAGTTGAGAAATTTTTAAGCATGTATCAGCTGAATCTCCACCACCATTATAAAAAAAATATCCAATATCATGTGCTTTAAAAACATCAATTAAACGCTCATATTCCCTTCTATTTGATTCTAGAGATTTCATTTTATATCGACAAGAACCAAACGCACCAGATGGAGTGTGATTTAAAGCAGTTACATCTGCTTCAGATTCAAGAGACGTATCAATAAGGTTTTCTGTTAAAGCACCTATAATTCCATTTTCACCAGCGAGTACTTTACCAATTTTGTCTGGATATTTTCGAGCTGTTTCTATGACAGCACATGCTGAAGCATTTATTACAGCAGTTACACCTCCAGATTGAGCATAAAAAGCATTTTTCATAATATGTAAGTGTTTATTATTAAGAGATTTAAGACTAGATATTATAACATTTGACGATAAAAGTCCTCTAGAAATATTCTAAAGCTTAGTTTAATTAAATTAATTTTTTTTAAGACTAAATAAAATTTTTATTTTTATTTATACCAATCATTTGTCAAATTGCATCAAGAATCTATATTTTTAGTTAATTAGTAATTGAATTAAAAGTCATAACCTCAGAGAAATTTTCAATATTTATAAATCCAGGGATATTTTTTTTATCTAGTTTAGTGCTGGGTTTATTTATTGCAACTATGTTTTTAATCTTGAATTTAGAGGCAGCCTCAAGAACATCTAGTGAATCATCAAAAAATATACTTCTATCTTTATCAAAATCAATGGTATTAACTAGCTCTATCCAAAATTTCTGATCTTGTTTTGGAGAACCAAAGTCATGTGAAGAAATAATTTTATCAAAGTAGCTTTGAAGGCCAGAGGCTTCCATCTTTAAATCAATTCCTTTTCGATGAGCATTAGTAACTAAGAAGATTTGTTTTTTGTTTTTTTTAGCTGCATTTAAAAAATCTAAGACATGTTTATGAACTTGAATAAGATATGAAATATCTTTTTTTAATTTCATAATATCGAGTTCAAGATTCTCCTCCCAGAAATCTAGGCAATACCAGGTTAGTTTGCCTTCTTGAGACTCAATCCTTGAAACTATTATTTTTTTTGCATCTTGAAAACTAATATTATGTTTTTCGGAGTAGACTTTTGGAATGTATTCTAGCCAAAAATGAAGATCAAAATTTAAATCTAAGAGAGTTCCATCCAAATCAAGTAGGATAGATTCAATTTTATTCCAATTCACATTAGAGCACATTTATCTTCTGCGCCAAGTAGTTCCATCTGCAGTATCCTCAAGGATAATTCCAAACTCCAGAAGTTCATCTCGCACTTGATCTGACATAGCAAAATCTTTTGATAATCTTGCTTGTTCTCTTTTACTGATCTTATCTAAGATTTCATTTTCTGATAGCTCTGATCCTTGTTTTAAGTACTCATCAGCATCATATTCAAGAATACCTAGAAAGTTTGCTAATTTTTTCAGAAGTTGGGATAAGGCATTGGCTTTTTTAAGATCATTTAAGCGTTCAACATTAATTTGCTTAGCTATTTCGAATAAAATACTTATCGCAATAGGAGTATTAAAATCATCATTCAACGCTGAGTTAAATCTATCTTCATAATCCAAATTATTATTTGAAACATAATTAATACTAACATTATCTGAAAGACCTCTTGTAGCTGTATAAAGCCTTTTTAAAGCAGATTTTGCACTATCAATATTAGTACTACTAAAATTTAATGGAGAACGGTAATGACTACTAATTAAAAAATATCGAAGAGTTTCACCATCATACTTTTCAAGAATATCACGAATAGTAAAAAAATTATTAAGAGATTTACTCATTTTCTCATCATTAATATTTACAAAGCCAACATGCATCCAAGTGTTAACAAATTTACATCCAGTAGCACCTTCAGACTGGGCTATTTCATTTTCATGATGAGGAAATGTGAGATCCATTCCACCCCCATGAATATCAAAATGATCGTCTATAAAATGGGTTGACATTGCCGAGCATTCAATATGCCATCCAGGTCTGCCATCTCCCCATGGAGAGGGCCATTTAGGTTCATTAGGCTTAGCCATTTTCCATAAAACAAAGTCGAGAGGATCCTCTTTATTGCTTTCAATATCGACACGCGCACCTGATTCTAAATCATCTAAATTTTTACCTGAAAGCTTGCCATAATTTTTAAACTTTCTAACAGAATAGAATACATCACCATTTTTGCCTTGGTAAGCAAGCCTATTCTTTATAAGTAGTTCAATCATATTAATCATTTGTTCTATTGAATCAGTTGCTTTTGGTTCAATATCTGGACTAATAACACCAAGGGCAATTTCATCTTCATGCATGGCATCAATGAATCGCTTTGTAAGTGAAAAGATATCTTCATTATTTTCAATCGCTCTACCAATTATCTTGTCATCTATATCAGTAATATTTCTTATATATTTAACATCTTTAAAGTTTCGTCTAAGATGTCTAGTTATAACATCAAACATAACCAATACTCTGGCATGACCCATATGACAAAAATCATAAACAGTCATTCCACATACATAAATTCCAACCTTACTAGGATCAATGGGTTTGAATACTTCTTTCTGGTTAGTAAGTGTGTTATAAATTTTTAGCATGACAATATTTTATACTGGTTTGTCTTAATTAATATTTAATAGAAATGATTTTGATAAAGTTCAATTGAGTAAGTTTGGTCTTTGTTTAATATATACAAATTGTATAATATATGTTTAATGAAACTAGAATACCAATAATTAGATGTCAAAAATATTAATACTTCCTGGTGATGGGATTGGTAAGGAAATCGTTGCTCAGGCCATTAAGGTAATTAATTCATTGAATGATAATAATGATATGGGCATGAGTCTTGAAGATGGACTTATTGGGGGAGCTGCTTATGATGAAACTGGATCACCTTTACCTGATGAAACTATTAAGCTAGCTAAGAACTGCGACTCAATTTTATTAGGTGCCGTTGGAGGCCCAAAATGGGAGTCATTGGAGCGTAATTTACGACCAGAACGAGGACTTCTAGGTATAAGATCTGAGCTCGATTTATTTTCTAATTTAAGGCCAGCCATTCTTTATCCTCAGCTAGCAAATGCGTCAAGTCTTAAAAGTGAAATTGTATCAGGTTTAGATTTAATGATAGTCCGGGAGCTTGTTGGAGGTATTTATTTTGGTAAACCTAGAGGTATTGAAATAAAAGATGGTGAGCGTTTTGGCATTAATTCTGCGACTTATTATGAATCAGAAATTGCCCGTATTGGACATTCGGCTTTTCAAATAGCTCAAAAAAGAGGAAAACGTGTTTGTTCCGTTGATAAGGCTAACGTTCTTGAGGTTTGTGAACTTTGGAGAGAAGTTATGGAGGAGGTTTCAAAAGACTATCCTGATGTCACTCTGTCTCACTTGTACGTTGATAATGCAGCGATGCAACTAGTAAAGGATCCAAAGCAATTTGATGTTATTGTAACTAGTAATCTTTTTGGTGACGTATTATCTGATTGTGCAGCAATGCTAACTGGCTCAATTGGCATGTTGCCATCGGCCTCTTTAAACAAAAATAATTATGGAATGTATGAGCCTATTCATGGCTCAGCTCCAGATATTTCTGGCAAAGATATTGCAAACCCTTTAGCAACAATTCTATCAGTCTCCATGATGTTAAGATATTCACTGAATCAAGAAGAGTTAGCTAAAAAAATAGATATAGCAGTTATTAAAGTGCTTGATAAAGGATATAGAACAGCAGATATTGCCTTTGAGGGCGACAAGATTGTTGGAACTATGGAAATGGGTGACTTGATAGTAGAGGCATTGGAGAGCTAGTAAGAAACCTCTTCGCCATCTATTGATCTCCATAAAAACCAACAAGCTACTGATCTATAGGGTTTCCATTTATCTGCAATCTTGATAATTTCATTTAAATCTAATGCTTCACCCTCATTTCCATAAACTTGATTCATTGCTCTAATAATTCCTATGTCTTTAATTGGAAAAATATCTTTCTCTAATAAATAAAACATACCAAACATTTCTGCAGTCCACGGACCAATCCCTTTAATAGTGATAAGTTCATCATATATGGTTTGGTAGGAGCGCTCATTCCAATATGAGTGATTAGTAATTTTCTTAGTTTTAAAATGTTCTGCAATATTTATAATATATTGAGTTTTTTGTTTAGATAGTCCACAGGACTTTAAGTCTTCAAAGCTCGCAGAAAGAACCTTATCTGGATTAATATTTCCAATTAGTTTAGCTAGTTTACTCCAGACGCTTGCAGCTGCTTGGATTGATATTTGCTGACCAACAATAGAGCGCATAAGAGTCTCTAGTGCCTCACCACGGGATGAGATACCATACTCACTATATTCTTTGAAAATTTTGCTAAGTTGAGGATCAATCTTAGTTAAATAATCTATAGATTCTTGCCAATAATAAGGATTAGACATTTTAAAAAAAGAATAAAATTATGAAAATGGAGAAAAAATATGTTTAATTTGATTTCCAGCAAACTAGTATAGAAGACATTCTCGTATAATCACTATTAATTTTATTAACAATAATTCAGGAAATATTATGAGTACTAAAAAAAATGTAACCTTTATTGGGCTAGGAACAATGGGATACCCAATGGCTGGCCATTTATCTAAGTCAGGGCTTTTTAATGTTTGTGTTTTCAATCGTTCTTCAGAAAAATCCTCTAAATGGGCAGATGAGTATGAGGGAGTTATTGCAAGTTCAATGAAGGATGCTGTAAAAAATGCCGATGTAGTCCTTACTTGCACTGGAAGAGATGAAGACATGATGGAAATTGTTTTTTCTGATGAGGGTGTGTTCCCGCATCTTAAAAAAGGATCAATCTTTATTGATCATACTACTACATCTTTTAAATTAGCTCAGCATTTAAATGAATCCCTTAAATCTAAAGATATTGCTTTTATTGATGCTCCAGTGAGCGGAGGGGAAGCTGGAGCTATAAATGGTGTTTTAACTGTTATGGCAGGAGGAGATGCCAATATCCTTGAATCATGTGACTCAATTATTAAGACCTATTCTAAGAGCATAACTTTAATGGGTAATTCTGGATCTGGTCAATTAGCAAAGATGGTAAACCAAATTTGTATCGCTGGCTTATTGCAAGGTTTATCAGAAGGCCTTCTTTTTGCTGAATCTGAAAATCTTGATATAGATAAGTTACTTTCAGCTATATCAGGGGGAGCTGCACAATCATGGCAAATGGTTAATAGAGGTTCAACAATGCACAAAAGAGAGTTTGATTTTGGTTTTGCTATTAAGTGGATGGTAAAAGATCTGGGGTATTGCATAGATCAAGCAAAGGGCAACAAAACTAATTTATCATTGACTCAAGAAGTTTATGATAGATATGTTAATTTAATGGATAAGGGGCATACTTATAGTGATACTTCTGCTTTAATGATGTTTGAAGAGACTAATAAATAAAGCATAAAAATGAATAATACTGATGAGCTAAATGAAAGTTTTTTCCTAATCTCATGGAAGAATTACAAGTAGATTTATTTTCTTGTTAAACTATTTTTTAGAATAATATCCATACCTTTTTTCCAAGATGATAATGCCTCTTGTTTATCTAATTGATTTACCAAGGTTTCAGTAATACCCCCAGGAGTTGAAACTTTACTAATAATTTCACTTAAATCCTCATCACTTTCTAATGCAATATCAATATTACCTCGAAGTGTCTCTAAAAGAAGCTTTTGAGAAAATTTTGATGATAAATTATTATCTGTAAACCATTTAGATAGAGTTTCAAAAAGAACGAAACTAGCTCCTGAAACTGCTCCAATAACAGCTGCAACATTAAATTCTTTTTCATTTTCACACTGAAAAACAGGGCCTAAAAAAGATAAAAATTTTTGCCATTCAGGATCTTTAGGAAACAAAAGACTGGGACCCTTATTAGATGCATTAGCATAACCTGGCATCATTGAAGTGTGGACAAACTTAGAATTAGTTATTTTAAGAAGTTCTTCTCTAGTAATTCCTGCCATAGCTGACAAAATGGTATTTTCTTTTCTAAAACTTAGATCACTTAAGATCAAGAGTGAATTTTTTGCTGGTAAGCAAATAAATACCATCTCACACTTGTCTAATAAATCCTGATTACTTTCTGCAATTTCTAAATCAAATAGATTTTTTAATTTTAATGTTCTGTCATATGATCTTGGTGACAATATGAAATTATATGGAGCATTTACCTTATGAATTCCAGTGATAATAAATTCAGCAAGTTGGCCAGTCCCTAGTATTCCAATTACCTTTTTTTCTCGAATCATTTTTATGGCATTTCATCAAGTGTTTCAGCTATTGCTCTAGCAGTTACCTCAATATCTTTTTCATTATGAATAATTGAAGAGAGAGAATGTAAGGTAGCAGAGGGATTCATATAAATACCTTTATCAAAAAGTTTTAACGCGAAATCGCGAAATTTCACTCTGTCAACACTTCTGCAAAAGTCACGGTAATTAGATATTTCTTTTTGGTCTGTAAAAAATATTTGAAACATAGAGTTTACGCCTTGACATACCATCTTATGTTTAGTATTTTTTCTAGAAATAGATTGGATTTCTTCTGTAAGTTTAATACCAAGATCTTTGATTTTTACAAAACCTGCCTGATTATCTTCCAACATAGTTGTAAGCATAGTTTTACATATATGGAGTGCTAATCGACCTGCATTATGCGTTCCAAAATGTAAAACCTTCCCCCATTCTAGTCCTGACATTATTTCATGAGACCCACCTATAGCAGCCATTGGAACCCCTCCACCTAAAGCTTTACCATAGGTAACAATATCAGGCTTTAAACCATAAAGTTCAGCACAGCCTCCCGCAGCTACTCTGAATCCAGTAACAGTTTCATCTAAATAAAATAAAGCGCCATGCTTATTACAGAGCTCTTCAATTCTATTAAGATATCCTGGTTTTGGTGCTATGACTCCCATATTAGACATAACTCCTTCAGTTACAACACATGCAGTATCATGACCATGTAATGCCATTGCCCTTTCTAATGTATCTAAGTCATTCCATGGAACAACAATCGTATCCATCCAGCTTTCTTCTGTCATTCCAGAACTATCTGGAATTCTTATTGGAGAGTTAGGGTGTCCCAATGCAGTAATTGGCTGAGGGTTACTATTAATTAATACAGCGTCCCACCATCCATGATAATGACCCTCAAATTTTATGATTTTTCTTCGACCAGTGTGGCCTCGTGCAAGTCTAATAGCTGCCATTGCAGCCTCTGTTCCTGTGTTCGCAAATCTTACTTTGTCAACATGAGGAAGTAAATCTACTAAAATTTCGGCAACTTCCACTTCTACTTCTAATGCGGTTGCAAAATGACTACCCCGCGCAATTTCTTTTGTAACAGTTTCAATAATTTTTGGATGTGCATGACCTAATGGAAGGGCTCCAAATGCCATCATCCAATCTATGTACTCCCTTCCATCTACGTCGTATAATCTAGAGCCTTCTCCATGTGACATATATCTAGGGGTTGTACCAAATGCGGCAGGACCTCTAGATGCAGATGAAACACCTTCTACTAGAACTTTTGATCCTCTTTCAAAGAGGCTTTCTGATGTATTTTTTGACATTTATATAAACTCCTAAAGGTAATATATTCTATGATTAATATGTTTTTTATATCTTTAAAAAAGTCTATTTAGAGATTTTTTAATGACTGTTAAAATATATTAACTATATGTTAACATTTCCAATCTTATTGCAAGATTAATAATTTTTTAAATTAATCTTATTTTTAAGAGAACCTAATCCAATGACATAATATTATTATGCGAAAAAAACCAAAACTTAAAAATATACATACTGTTGCTCAGAGTCGCATTTTTAATCTTGAATCAATGGATGTTGAATTTTCAAATGGCTCTACTAGAGTTTATGAAAGACTCGTTTCAAGGGGTAATGGAGCTGTTTTAGTCATTCCAATGCTAAATGATGATACTGTTTTAATGATATATGAATACTCTGGGGGTACTGATCGTTATGAATTAGGACTTACTAAAGGAAAGATTGATAAGGGTGAAACACCTCTAGAGGCAGCTGGAAGAGAATTAAAAGAAGAGATTGGCTACGGTGCTAAAAAATTAACCTTCCTTAAAACTATTACTCTTGCTCCTGGGTATCAGTCAAGTGAAACTCACATTGTTCTTGCTGAAGACTTATATGAAGAGCAGGCAGATGGTGATGAACCTGAACCACTTGAAGTTGTTGAGCACAAACTTTCTGACCTTGAAGAGCTCACTTATAAGCAGGACCTTACTGAAGCTAGAAGCATACTTGCTTTGTATATGGTAAGAGATATTATTCAAAGCCGAAAAGGGTGATTGAAATACCATCTAATTTTTGGCTGAATAAAGCTGACACTCCATTCCCAAACGTAAATTTAGCCTTAAATGAACCAAATGGTTTAATAGCCATAGGGGGCGATTTATCAATTGATAGAATGTTGCTTGCATATAAAAATGGTATATTTCCCTGGTATGGAGAAGGGGAGCCAATTCTTTGGTATTCTCCTAATCCAAGAATGGTAATAACACCAGATAAGCTTCATGTATCAAAAAGCCTAAAAAAAATACTTCATTCTTCTCAATTTCGAGTATGCATAGATATGGCTTTTAAAGAGGTAATTTTACAATGCCGAACAGTTCAAAGGCCAGGCCAGTCTGGAACATGGATTGATGATGAAATGGTAAAGTCATATTGTCAGCTCCACAAGTTAGGATATGCCCACTCTTATGAGGTCTATAAGAATGATGAGCTAGTAGGCGGGCTGTATGGGGTAGCTTTAGGGAGAGTTTTTTTTGGTGAATCAATGTTCTCTTTAGTAAGTAATGCTTCCAAAGTGGCTTTTGCTCATCTTCTTCAAAAATCTAAATATTGTTTAATTGATTGTCAAATTGAAAATCAACATTTAGAAAGTTTAGGAGCATTCAAAATGCCTCGAGATTTGTTTATACAACAGCTTAAAGCCTTTGTGTAAAATAACTCACTTACATAGGGCATTAGAGGTATTATGAAAAATCTACTTAATATAATTGTTATCACATTTCTTGCATTCACATTAATTGCATGTGGGAGAATGGGAAATTTATATCCTTCTGGGGAAACTAAAATTGATTCTGAGCAATCAAGTTCCAGTACTTATTAATCATTTATAAAATTGAAATCTTTTTCTTTTCAAAATAAAGAATTGCATGCTGAGTCTGTATTAGTTACAGATTTAATGGAAGAGTATGGCTCACCTCTTTATATTTATTCTAAAAATCAAATAGAATTTAATTGGAAAAAGCTTGAAAATTCATTTGGAGCTCAATCACATTTAATTTGTTATGCAGTTAAAGCAAACTCAAATTTAGCTGTTTTAAATATTTTAGCAAAGCTTGGTTCAGGTTTTGATGTTGTCTCTATTGGCGAACTTGAAAGAGTTATTGCTGCTGGTGGAAAGTCAAATCTTTGCGTATTTTCAGGAGTAGCCAAAACAAGGTCTTCAATTAGAAAAGCACTTGAATATGGAATTCATTGTTTTAATATTGAATCTGCTTCTGAATTAAAACTTATTGAGAATATTGCTAGTGATCTTGGTATTCAGGCCCCAATATCAATTCGTGTAAATCCTAATGTTGACGCCAAAACCCATCCATATATTTCTACTGGATTAACTGAAAATAAGTTTGGGGTTAGCCCTTCTATTGCTCTATCTCTATATAAAAAAGCTAGTCTCTCTAAACATTTAAATGTATGTGGTCTAGACTACCATATTGGTTCCCAAATTACTGATGTGCTTCCTTTTATGGAGGCTCTAGAAAAGGCCTTAGATTTAATTGATGATCTTAAAGCTGAGAATATCTATCTAAGTCATATTGATATTGGAGGCGGTATTGGAGTTGAATATAATAATGAGAAAACTATTGATATTGAAAATTATATTCAATCAGTTATCAACATGGTTGGTGATTTAAAAATAATCATAGAGCCAGGGAGATCAATTGTTGGAGATGCAGGTATTTTTGTAACTAAAGTTGAGCATTTAAAGCAAAATGATTCAAAGTCATTTGCCATTATTGATGGTGCAATGAATGATTTGATTCGTCCTGCCCTTTACGGCTCCTATCATAATGTAGTTAAAGTTAGAGATAATAACGACGGAGTTAATGCTTCTTGGGATATAGTTGGACCTGTTTGTGAGACTGCTGACTTTTTAGCAAAAGATAGAAGGCTTAATCTTAAAGAAGGAGACTATATTGCAATTATGACAGCTGGTGCATATGGTTTTGTTTTGAGTTCAAATTATAATTCGAGACCAAGAGTTGCTGAAGTAATGGTAAGTGGGGATAACCATGGTGTTATTCGTAAGCGAGAAACTATCGAGTTATTATTTGATAATGAGTTAATATTTAAAAATGAAACTAACAAATAATCAAAAAAAATATTTGCGCTCAATGGCCCATGATCTTAAGCCATTTGTAATGATTGGGCAGCATGGATTAAGTGACTCAGTAGTGAATGAATTGGAATCAACATTGCTAAAGCATGAGCTACTCAAAATCAAACTAAGAGTAAGTGATCGAAAAGAAAAGCAACAAATAGTTGATAAAATTATACTTTTATCAAAGGCAGTTTTAGTTCAAGTAATCGGAGGAGTATTAGTTATTTATAGGCCTTTTGAAGATAACCCAAATATTATTTTGCCAAGGAAATAAAAAATCTAAAGCTTTAAATTAAAATTATTAATGTATAAATAAAATGAAAATTGCGATTAGTGCTGCTGAAACCTCAGGTGATCTTATCGCTTCATCATTAGTTAAATCATTAAAGGCAATTAGCCCTAAATATGAAATAGATGGCTTAGCTGGAAATAAAATGATTGAGGCTGGTTGTAAAAGTCTATGGCATACTGATGAGATTAATGTTATGGGCATTAGTGAAGTTGTTAAAAAACTTCCCCAAGTTTTGGGTGTTAGAAAATCAATTATTAGCTACTACTCTTTAAATAAGCCAGATGTTTTTATTGGTGTTGATTCCCCTGATTTTAATTTTAAGATTGAGAAAAAGTTAAGACGACTTGGTGTTAAAACTATTCATCTAGTAAGCCCATCAGTTTGGGCCTGGCGAGCAAAACGAATAAAAAAAATTAAAGAATCTACTGATTTAATTCTTTGCCTTTTTCCATTTGAGGTTGATTTTTATAGAAAACATAATCAAAAAGCTTTATTTATTGGGCATCCATTGGCAGAAAAATTAAGTCCTCGTAAAAATTATAAGGCAAATAAACAAGTATTACTTATGCCCGGATCGAGAGAGGCTGAAATTAAAACATTATTGCCTGAGTTAGTTTCAACTGTTATTTTAATGAGGCAAAATGATCCTGAATTAAAATTCAGTATGTCACTGGCTAATGATCATCATAAAGAATGGGTAGAAAGAGAAATTCTCGATTTAAATATTGATTTAAGTGTGGGTGATGCTTATGAAAAAATAAAAGAAGCTGACCTTGTAATAGTTGCTTCTGGAACAGCAACTTTGGAGGTTGCGTTAATTGGTGTTCCAATGATCGTAATTTATAAACTATCATTTATTAGTTATCAGATTGTTAAACGTCTTTTAAATACCGAATTTATATCTTTACCAAATAAAATTTTAGGAAAAGCAATTGTTCCAGAGCTTATTCAGGATAAAGTAAATGGTAAAAAAATTTCTAATATTGCAATGCAATTAATTACCTCTGATAGTCAACCTATAGTTTCTGAGCTAAGAAAGATTCATGGTCTTTTAAATCAAAACTCAAGCGCAAAGTCTGTTGATGCAGTTATTAAGGTTATAAATGAATAATGAACTTGAGCAAATAGTAAAGAGCGCACTTAATGAAGATATTGGCAGCGGAGACTTATCAGCCAACCTTCTTAGAAATAAAACTATAAGTGCCGAAGTAATTTGTAGAGACAAAGCAATTATATGTGGATGTGAATATTTTAATTTATGTTTCTCATCTCTTGATTCTAATATAAGAATAGATTGGAAGGTAAAAGATGGCTCAAATGTTAGTCCTGGAGAAACCATTTGTACTATTTATGGCAATTCTCAAGCAATAATTACCGCTGAGAGAACAGCCCTTAATTTTTTGCAATTACTTAGTGCTGTTGCTACTAAAACCAGTTTTCTCATAAAGCAAATAAGTAATACAAATGCAAAATTATTAGATACTCGAAAGACAATACCAGGCCTCAGAAAAGCACAGAAATATGCTGTTAAATGTGGTGGTGGCCTAAATCATAGAATGGGACTATATGATTGTGTTATGTTGAAAGAAAATCATATCTTAGCATTTGGATCTCTTGAAAAGTGCTTAAAAAAAGCTACTTCACAATATCCTAACAAACCAATCATTATTGAAGTTGAAACACTTGAGCAGCTCCAAACTGCTCTTTCAGTAAATGGAATCATGAGAATACTTTGTGATAACTTTTCTATTACTGAACTAAGTCAGGCGGTTAAGCTTTCAAGGGGAGTCTATCCCTTAGAGGCCTCTGGGGGTATAAATGAGAATAATATCGTTGACTATGCTGAAACTGGTGTTGACTATATTTCAATTGGCTCAATAACAAAAGATATTAATTCAATTGATCTATCATTAAATTTTACATTTTAAGAAAAAGCCATAAAGGATGGGCTAAGTGTATCTTCATTCGAGTTGTATGTTAAAGGTTTATTATTTAGATCAATAACTTTACCACCTGCTCCCTCTAAAATATAAACACCAGCTGCAGTGTCCCACTCTGAACACCTTCCAAACTTTGGATAGTAATGATAAAGGCCTTCTGCAATTAAACAAAATTTAAGGGCACTTCCTAATTTAAAAGTCTCAAAATTTGTTCTAAGTTTAAGGTGATCTTTAAGACCCTTATTATTATTGGAGTATCTTCCAACTACAATATTTTCCCATCGCTTTGGTTTTTGTGTGACTAGTTCCTGACAAACATTATTAAATTTTTTAATAGATTTTTCACCTGTTAAGCGATAGTAAAGTACTTTATTAAATGGAGAGTAAATTAGGCCAAAACTGGGATAGTTCTTTTTAATTAGTGCAATGCTAATACAAAAATCAGGAGAACCATCAATAAAATCTCGAGTTCCATCTAAGGGGTCAATCAGCCAATATTCTTTCCATTTTTTCCTAACAGAGAAAGGAATTTCAGCTGACTCCTCAGAAAGTATTGGAATATTTGGTGTGAGTTTTTCCAGGGCTGAAGATATTATTTGATTTGAGGCGTTATCTGCTTCAGTTACAGGAGTGTTGTCAGATTTAATTTCAAAATTAGAAGGTTTTTTATGAATATCCATGATGGCTTCACCTGCATCATTAGCAATACTTATAAGGTGAGAAAGAAGTTTCGAATCCATTAATTAATTATATCATTTGTAAGGATTTTTTTTAATCAACTAACATCATGAGTAAAATATATGAAAATAAAAATTACTATAATAAAAAAATGAAAAAACAAGTTTTGGCTATGGGTGGTGGTGGCTTTACAATGAAGCCAGAAAATCTTAAACTGGATAATTATTTACTTTCAATGAGTGATAAAAAAAATCCTAAAGTTTGTTTTATTCCAACAGCAAGTGGTGATGATGAAAGCTATAGGAGGCGATTCTATTCTGCATATAAAAAACTAAATTGTGAGACGAGTCATCTATCTCTATTTTGGCCACCTGAAGGCGATTTGAGAGAGTTTGTCTTAGATAAGGATATTTTTTATGTTGGTGGAGGGAATACACGTAACCTGATGGTTCTTTGGAAAGAGTGGGGACTTGATAAATATCTATATGAGGCATGGAATAATGGGGCTATTATGGCAGGTCTCAGTGCTGGTTCAATTTGTTGGTTTGATAAAGGATTAACTGACTCAGTTACTGGAAAGTTATTGCCATTAAATTGTTTAGGTTTTTTACCGAATAGTAATTGCCCTCATTTCGATAGTGAGTTGCAAAGAAGGCCAGAATATCATAAGGCTATTTTGAATGGTTCAATGATGGAAGGTATTGCATGTGATGATGGTGTTGCTGCTCACTTTGTTGATCAAGAACTTAAATGTTGTGTTTCATCTTTACCCAACGCTAAAGCATATTACGTTAGTGAAAGTAATGGTTCCATTGATGAGTCAATAATAGAACCAAAATATCTATAATGAATTGTATTGAGTTAAAAAAACCTAGCTAAGGCTAGGTTTTTTAATATTTGGTGGGCCTACTTGGACTTGAACCAAGGACCAATCGATTATGAGTCGACTGCTCTAACCAGCTGAGCTATAGGCCCTAGTAGGATTATTCCAAAAAGCTTTGTAACTTATGAGCACGAGATGGATGACGTAACTTTCGTAAAGCTTTAGCTTCAATTTGACGAATTCTTTCTCGAGTAACATCAAATTGTCGTCCAACTTCTTCCAATGTATGATCAGTACTCATGTCAATTCCAAAACGCATTTTTAAAACTTTTGCCTCTCTAGGGGATAAGTTTGCTAGAAGATCACCAGTAGTTTCTTTAAGACTTTCACGAGTTGTTACTTCAACTGGAGAAGAGAGTTTTTCATCTTCAATAAAGTCACCAATTGTAGAATCTTCATCATCACCTACAGGATTCTCCATAGAAAGTGGTTCTTTAGCAATTTTAAGAATTTTATTAATTTTATATTCTGGTAATTCCATTTCAACAGAAAGCTCTTCCGGAGTTGCCTCCCTTCCAAATCTTTGAAGAAGTTGACGTCTAACTCGGTTCAACTTATTAATAGTTTCAATCATATGAACTGGAATTCGTATTGTGCGAGCTTGATCAGCAATTGATCTAGTAATTGCTTGACGTATCCACCAAGTTGCGTATGTAGAAAATTTATAACCTCTTCGGTATTCAAATTTATCCACTGCTTTCATTAAACCAACATTACCTTCTTGAATTAAGTCAAGAAATTGCAAGCCTCTATTTGCATATTTTTTTGCGATTGAAATAACTAATCTTAAATTAGCTTCAATCATTTGACTTTTAGCAGTTTTAGCTTTTCTATCTCCCTTACGTAGCTTTTTATTAATTTCTTTGAGTTCAGAAATAGATATTTGCATTTCCTCTTGATTCTCTAGGAGAGATTTTTGAGAGTAATAGATTATATCTTTATAATCCTCAATTGATTTTTTCGTGGCTTTATCTAATTCAACAGAATTAAGCCATTTGAAGTTAGTTTCGTTACCAAGAAATGATTCATAAAAAAGGTCTTGAGACATTCCTGCATCTAAGCAAGCTTTTCTTATCAAGTTTTCCTCTTTTTTGATTTTTTTTACTCTACTTTGAACAAGCTCCATCATAGTGCTTACAAGTTTTGGCGCAAGTCTAAGTTCTGAAATATTTTTAGAAAATTTCTGCCTAGCTTTTATTGTTTTGTCGTCAAGGTAGCCATTTTTTTTACAAGAATTAACATAAGTAGTAAAAGATTTTTTGATTTTATCAAAACGTTCGTATACTTCGCCTTCATCTGGGCCAGTATATTCTAATTCATCAAATTCATCTTCTTCTAATTCATCTTCTAATTCATCTGTAATCTCTTCTGGATCCATTGCATCTAGAATAGCTTGTTTTTCATCAATTAAAGCCTGTTTTTCAACAATAAGAGCTTGTTTTTCCTCAAATTCTTCAGCATCTCCTTGATAGCCTATGACAACATCAGTCATTTTACATTTGCCTTCTTCAAGTCTTGTATAGGCTTTAAAGAAGTAGTCAGAAATTTCAGGATAAAGTGAAATTGCTTGCATGATTTGGTATACACCCGCTTCAATTTCTTTAGCAATACGGACTTCATCTTTTTGTTCTAAGAGTTCAACCACGCCCATTTCACGCATATACATTCGCACAGGATCAGTAGTTCTTCCAAATTCAGAATCAAGAGCAGCTAGAGCAGCAACAGCAACTTCAGCTGAATTTGCTTCTGCTTTCCCACCTTCTTGCATTACTAAAGTATCAGCGTCGGGAGCTTCATCAGCAACTACTATATCAAGCTCTTCTAGAATAGTAACAATTGGTTCGACTTGTTCAGGTGTTAATAAATCTTCTGGTAAGAGATCATTAATCTCTGAATAAGTTAAGTAACCCTGTTCCTTTCCTATAGTAATAAGACTGTTTAAGGCTACCTTGTGAGCTTCAGTTGTAGTTTTCATAAATTTTGTTTTTTAAAAAACAGAGGTGGGAATTATACCTAATTCACGTGTAAATTTTTATCAATAATCGTGCGTTAAATATGCACAGAAATAGATTTATTCAGCAAATATTGTACTTATAGATTGTTCGTCACTTATTCTTCTGATGACGTTAGCAAGAGTTTCAGCAATTGAGAGTTGTCTAATTTTAAAGCACTCAGAAGCTTTCTCATTAAGAGGAATAGTATTGGTAGTTACCAACTCATCCAGTTGAGAATTAGCAATATTATCAACAGCTGCTCCTGAGAGGACTGCATGAGTAGCATATGCTACTACTTTGATTGCACCTTTCTCTTTTAATATTTCTGCAGCCTGACAAAGAGTACCAGCAGTATCAACCATATCATCTATCATAATACAAGTTCGTCCCGAAACATCTCCAATAACATTCATGATCTTAACTAGATTAGGTGCAGGACGTCTTTTATCAATAATCGCTAAATCTGCATCATTTAGTCTTTTTGCTGCTGCTCGAGCCCTTGCTACTCCACCAATATCTGGGGAAACTACAACAATATCTTTATAATTATGTTCTAAGATATCATTTACTAAAACTGGTTGAGCGTAAATATTATCAATTGGAATATTAAAAAATCCTTGAATTTGATCTGCATGCAAATCCATTGTTAAAATTCTATCAACACCAGATGTTTCAATCATCTGAGCAACAAGTTTTGCAGAAATTGGCACTCTAGTTAATCGAGATCGACGGTCTTGTCTTGAATATCCCAGATATGGAACAACTGCGGTAATCCTTCCAGCTGAGGATCTTTTAAGAGCGTCAACCATTATTAATAATTCCATTAAAGTAGATGCTGGTGAGGGCCCACAAGTTGGTTGAATGACAAAAACATCACAGCCACGAACATTATCAAGTATTTCAACCTGTGATTCACCATCACTAAATTTTCCAACAAAGGCTTTACTTTGGGTAATTTCTAGATTATGAATTATTTCAGAAGAAAGATTAGGGTTGGCATTTCCACTAAAGATTTTTATTCTTTCTAAGGACATCTATTTTGGTCTCATTGATGTATGTGCTAATTATACAAAGAAATTATCTATTTAAATATAATAGTTCGAGATAATTAGAAATTAAATGATCGAACTAAATAAGATTATCAATAAAAGGCTTTATATCTTCAGGTTCAACAGTTGAACTAAAGCGTTGAGATGGCTCACCATTCTTATTAATTAAAAATTTAGTAAAATTCCATTTGACGCTATCATTAAGCTTGCCTTTCAGTTCTTTTTTTAAATACTTATACAAAGGATGAGCGCCATTTCCATTGACTTCAATTTTTTCTGATAAAGGGAATGTGACCTTATAGTTGCTGTCACAAAAATCTTGTATTTCTTCTGAAGTACCTGGCTCCTGTTTGCCAAATTGATTACAAGGAAAGCCTATTATAATAAGCCCCCTATCCTTATATTCTTTATAAAGCTTTTCAAGACCAGTGTAGTGGTAAGTTAGGCCACAATTACTTGCAGTATTGACAATTAAGATGACTTTACCTTTAAATTCATTTAAAGATACTTCTTCACCATTAATTTGCTTATAGCTAAACTGATAAAAATCTTCATTCATTATATGTCTCCGATAACATTTAAATAAATCTTTATAAAATTAAGATTTGGCTGGGATGGCAGGATTCGAACCTGCGAATGACGGGATCAAAACCCGTTGCCTTACCACTTGGCGACATCCCAATTTTATAATGGTGATTTATTAATCGCTTGAGCGACAAAACCAGTCCATTTTGACGGTAACTCTTGCTTAGCTTTTAACGCATCTTTTTCTTTTTCAAAAGCTACGAAGACACAACATCCAGTACCTGTCATTCTTGCTAAACCAAGATGATTGGCAGTTCTGTCTAGATAGAGTAAAGCAAACTCTATCTCTCCCTCTATGTCTATCGCAGCATCTAAACAGTCGTTATGAAGGTTAGAGACATCTGAAAAGTCTGTCATTTTCCTTTGTACAGGAGACATTGTCAATGCTTTGTGGGTGAAAACTTCTTGAGTTGAGATTTGTTTATTAATTGATACCACTAAATAAAAGTATTTAGGTAGGGTAATTGGCATCAACAGTTCACCAGTGCCCTCTGCCCAAGAAGTCTTTCCACTTAAAAAAACTGGCACATCTGAGCCTAAAGTTTTTCCTATTTCAGTGAGCTTTTCTTTTGAATAATTAAGTTTCCATAATTTATTTAGAGCAATTAAAGTTGTTGCAGCATTGGAGCTTCCTCCACCAAGACCTCCACCAATTGGAATTTTTTTTATTAAACTTATATCGACCCCTTTTTTTGTTCCACTTAGCTCTTTTAATAGATAGGCACTCTTAAGGACTAGATCTTTATTTGAAGGGATAGCTTTATTACTATAATTACGATTAACTAATCCATCTTCTCTAGATTTAAATTCCATTTCATCACCATAATTTAAAAGCTGAAAAATAGTTTGAAGATTATGATAACCATCATTTCTTTTAGAAACGACATGTAAAAAAAGATTAATTTTAGCTAGGGATAAATAAGTCAATTTATAATTTAATAAAGTGTTCTCTGTAATGTTTTAGCTCGTCAATAGAGTCGTAGATATCAGAAAGAGCAAGGTGTTGAGACTTTTTATACGTTGTAGAAATAATATCTGGATTCCAACGCACTGCTAGTTCTTTAAGTGTTGAGACATCAATATGACGGTAATGGAAAAATTTTTCAAGGTCAGGCATATAATTAGCTAAAAACCTTCTGTCTTGGCAAATTGAGTTTCCACACATTGGTGAGACACCATAGTCAACATATTTATTGAGAAAATCAATGGTTTGTTGTTCTGCCTCAGAAGTAGAAATTTTACTTTCTTGAACTCTTTGAACTAATCCAGAATGATTATGTTGATTGGTATTCCATTCATCCATGCCATCGAGATAATTATTATCTTGATGTATTGCAAGAGAGGGTCCTTCATCTATAACATTAAGATCTGCATCAGTTACAACTGTAGCAATCTCAATGATTACATCATTTTCTGGGCTTAACCCTGTCATCTCAAGGTCAATCCAGATAAGGTTTGTTTTTTTATTCATAGTTTATAACTATTGCTAATTTTAATATACTCTTTAAGTTTTTGGCTTGCACTTCCATCAGCTAATATCTCTTTTGCTTTATCAATTCCATTTTGAAGGGATGAGGTTAATCCACTGACATAAATTGCAGCTCCTGCATTAAAAGCAACAATATTCATTGCAGTTTTATTTGTTCCAGAAAACGCTTCATAAATAAGTTTAAGTGATTCATCAGAATTATCAGCACTAATTTCATTAAGATCACCTAATCTTAGGCCAAACTGTTCAGGATGTAAAGAATATGTAGAGATCTGTCCATTTTTTAATTCAGCAACAAAAGTTTCATCAGCAATTGAAAATTCATCAAGACCATCTGCTGAATGAACTACCATTACATGCCGAGATCCAAGTCCTTTGAGCGTATAGGCGATAGGTTCAATTAATTTCTTTTCATAAACTCCCATTACTTGATTGGGGGCTTTAGCAGGGTTAGTTAGTGGCCCTAAGACATTAAATATTGTTCTGATTGCTAGTTCTTTTCTTGGTCCAATAGCATGCTTCATGGCACTATGGTGAGCTGGAGCAAACATAAAGCCAACACCAATATCTTCTATACATTTACTAATAAATTCTGGATTTAAATCAAGATTAATTCCTGCTGACTCTAAAACATCTGCACTTCCAGATTTTGAAGAGATCGAGCGGTTACCATGTTTGGCAACCTTAGCTCCAGCAGCTGCAACAACAAAAGCAGAGGCTGTTGAAATATTAAAAAGTCCTAGGCCATCTCCTCCAGTTCCACAAGTATCAACAAGATACTTATCACTCTTGATTTGTACAGATTTTGCTAGTGAACGCATAACTTTAGCACTTGCTGTAATCTCTTCAATGGTCTCCCCTTTCATGGAAAGCCCAACTAGGAAGGCACCAATCTGTGCATCTGTTGTTTGACCAGTCATAATGCTATTCATGACATCATGCATATCATGTTCATTTAAATTTTCTCTAGCAACTACCGCTTTGATGGCTTGATTTATATCCATAGTTATTATTGACTCATTAATTGTTCAATATCTTCTAGCTCTTTAATGGCTGCTTTAGAGAGAATATGGTGTCCATCTTCAGTAACTAAAACATCATCTTCGATCCTAATACCGATATTCCAGTATTTTGGATCAACTTTATCACTTTTACGAATATATATACCTGGCTCAACAGTAGTTACCATCCCTACTTTAAATTTTCGAATAGTGTTATCAATTTCTTTGGTACCAACATCATGAACATCCAAACCAAGCCAATGGCCGGTTCCATGCATATAAAAATCTCTTAAGCTAGAAGCATCATCCATTATTCCTAGTTTAATAAGTCCTTGTGTAATAACATCACATGCAACTTCATGAGGTTTATTAACTGCTTCACCAGGAACAATAGAGGCAATTGCAGATTTTTGAGCTTTTAAAACAATTTCATATATTTCTTTTTGCGGCTCACTAAATTTTCCATTAATTGGAAATGTTCTTGTAATATCTGATGCATAACCTAATATTTCACAGCCTGCATCAATCAGAAGAAGCTCCCCATCATTTAGTAATTTATTATTTTCATTGTAATGGAGGATGCATGCATTTTCTCCACCAGCTACAATTGGTGGATATGAGTGTTCTGAGTCTTCTTTTCGAAATAATGTATCAAATTCAGCAGTAATATGGTATTCATAAAGCCCTGGCCTTGTCCTTATCATTGCTTGCATATGAGCCTTTGAAGCCAAGTCAGCAGCAGTTTGCATATGTTGAATTTCAGTAGAGTCTTTTATGAGTCGCATTTCAGATAAATATGGATCTAAGAGTTGAGTTCTATTTCTAAATTTTAATGCGATTGACTGATTCAGCTTATTTGTACTCGATACGTCTTTCCAGCCAATATTCCCTGGAGCATCAAAATATAAGGATGATTCTGAAGTAAGGAGTGATTCAATTTTATCTAAAAAAGTATCAATATCATAAGCATTATTAGCCAATAAGGTTTTAGGGGCCATTTCAACTCCAAGTCTAAGCCCATTCCAAATTTCTTTAGTTATGTCTTTCGGTTTTAAGAATATAGTGTAATTATTTTTGGAAAAAACAGCTATGGCATCAGCCTCTATAAAGCCTGTTAAATACCAAAAGCTACTATCTGGTCGAAAAGGATAATTAACATCACTGTTTCTTTTTTGCTCACTATTTGTGCTAACAATAACAACTGCATTGTCATCTAATTTGCTTAATAACTCTTTTCTTCTATTTTGATGTATCATTTTCTTAAGGCTTTTTGTCTTTGTTGGCTAATTACAAAAACGATACCATGAAAAAGATACGACTTTATCAAAATACTATCTTCAATGTCGGTGATAAGGTGGAACTTAATAAAGATAATGACCATCATCTTAGTAAGGTGCTTAGATTCCCAATTGGTAAGGATATTATTTTATTTAATGGTAATGGAGTTGATTACATTGCAAAAGTCCTTGATTCAAAAAAAATGACCCATCTTGAAATCATTTCAGAACAAAAAAACGATAATGAATCTAAGTTAGAATTAACTCTTGCACAAGGAATTGCTAAGGGTGAAAAGATGGATTTTTTAATTCAAAAAGCTATAGAACTTGGCGTCACTAATATTATTCCCATGCAGATGGAGCGATGTGTTGTTAGACTAAAGCCAGATAAGATTCAAAAAAAAATTAATCACTGGCAGAAGATAGCAAACCATGCTTGTGAGCAATCAGGTCGTTCAGTAGTAGTTAACATTACACTACCAAAAACACTTAAAGAATTATTAGATATACCTAATCAAAATGGCTTTGTCCTCGATCATAAAGCTACTGCAAGTCTTACTCAAATGAAAAAAGAATCAAAAGCAACAATTCTTATTGGGCCAGAGGGTGGCTTGACTGACTTAGAAATTATTGATTCTACTAATGCTGGTTATAAACAACTTTTACTTGGTAAAAGAGTATTGAGGACGGAAACAGCATCGCTTGTAGCAATAGCTAATATGCAACTTTTATGGGGTAGTTAAAATTAAAAGCAATCAATTTATTATTAAATTACTGCTTTTATTCAATTTCACCTAGTTCATTGCTCAGCTCACGTGCTCTATCATAAGCAGCCCGGGTTGCACTAGCGACAATACCTTCAAAGTTTTGATCTTGAAAGCTTTCAATAGCTGCCTGGGTAGTACCATTAGGTGATGTAACTTCAGCACGAAGAGTTTTTGCATCCTTACCACTTTTACTTGCCATTAAACTAGCGCCATAGCTAGTTTGTATGCTAAGGGAATTCGCAGTTTTTTCATCTAAACCAAGTGCCATAGCTGCTTGAGACATAGATTGAATAAGTAGGAAAAAATATGCAGGACCACTCCCTGAAATAGCAGTTATTGCATCTATTAATTTTTCATCGTTGACCCAAAAACACTCACCCACGGATGAGAGAATCGATGTCACTAATATTTTTTGTTCGTTATTTACAAGCTCATTAGCAAAAAGCCCTGTAACACCGTGTTGAAAAAGTGCTGGAGTATTTGGCATAGTTCTAACAAGTGAAAAACTACCACCTAACCAGCGATTAATATCACTTCCCTTAATACCAGCAACTATTGATACAAAGAGATGATTAGACTTAACATTTTCTTTTAATTCAAGACAAACACTTGATAGCTTTTGAGGTTTTACAGCAAAAATGATAATATCACTGTTACTTAATAAGGCCATATTATTAGAAAAGGTTCTAACTTTCAACTCAGATTGACGTTCATTTAGAAGTTCTTCATTTGGATCACTTATATTAATACATTCTGCATCAAAACCATTATCTAAAAGGCCTTTAATAAGTGCATAAGCCATATTCCCTGCACCAATAAATCCAATGATTGATTTGTTTTCCATATAAAATATCTCTCAAGTTATGCTGATCTTAATTCTACCGAAATTGATATAAATAAAGAGCATTAATGAAAATATTTGATCCAAAATTAATAATGATTGATGTTGATGGGACGCTTGTAGATAGTGTTCCAGACCTTGCTTTTTGTGTTGATCAAATGATGATAGAGCTGGGTTTGCAGCTTTGTGGTGAAGAGAGGGTTAGGAATTGGGTTGGTAATGGTATTCCAAAGCTTATTGAACGTGCTTTGATTGATAAGCTTGATAAGGAATCTATTTCAAAAGTTTATGAAGTAGCTTATCCAATTTTTTTAAAGCTATATTCTGATAACTCTGCAATTAGATCACGTCTTTATGATGGTGTTAAGGAGGGCTTGGATTATCTAAAATCAAAAGGCTATTTATTGGGCTGTGTAACTAATAAGGCAGAACAATTTACAAATCCACTTTTAAAAAAGATGGGTATTTATAATGATTTTAGATTAATAATATCTGGTGATACATTGGATAAGAAAAAGCCTGATCCATTGCCACTTTTGTATGGTGCTAATTTTTTTAACATGCAACCAAATGAGTGCCTAATGTTAGGGGATTCAGTCAGCGATGTGAGAGCTGCTAGAGCTGCTGGTTTTGATATAATCTGCATGTCATACGGCTATAATCATGGAAATAATATTGAAGACGAGAACCCTGATTTAGTTATTGATTCGATGGACCAACTTAAAGAACATTTATAGTGAATATTGATAAAAATCATATTTGGCATCCATACGCTAAAATTCCAAATAAAGTTCCAACATATCATGTTGATTCTGCCGATGGAGTCTATCTTAGCCTAAAAAATGGAAATCGTGTTATCGATGGAATGAGTTCATGGTGGTCAATGATTCATGGCTACAATAATTCTTTCATAAATAATGCAATGAAAAAACAAATAGATTCGGTCTCACATGTTATGTTTGGTGGTTTGACTCATCAGCCTGCAATTGAGCTTTGTGAAAAACTTATCAAAATAACACCACAAGGCCTCGATAAGGTTTTTTTTGCAGATTCTGGATCTGTATCAGTAGAAGTTTCTCTGAAAATGGCCTTACAGTATTGGCAAAATAATGGGCAAAAGAATAAAACACATTTTGTAACTCCTAGAGGTGGATACCATGGAGATACTTTTGGGGCAATGAGTGTTTGTGATCCAAAAAAAGGAATGCATCATTTATTTAATAGTGTTCTAGCTAAAAATTATTTTGTGACTCAACCAAAAACTGGAAATACAGTTCAAGCCCTTGCTGATTTTGAAAAAAGATTAGAAACTAGTCATAGTAAGATAGCAGCAATGATTCTTGAGCCAATTGTGCAGGGTGCAGGAGGCATGAATATCTATGATCCAAAATATCTTAAAGGTGTTAGATCACTATGTGATAAATTCGATGTCCTTCTAATCGTTGATGAAATAGCAACAGGTTTTGGCCGAACTGGCGAGCTTTTTGGCTGCAATCATGCAAATATTTCGCCTGATATTCTTTGTATTGGTAAAGCACTTACAGGTGGCTATATGACTATGGCAGCTGCAATAACAAATTCAAAGATTTCTGACACTGTAGGTGTTCTAATGCATGGACCTACTTTTATGGCTAACCCATTATCTTGTTCTGCAGCGAATGCAAGTATTGAATTACTTTTAAAAAGTAATTGGCAAAAACGAATTGGAGATATTCAAAGCCAACTTATTAATGAATTGGAGCCACTGAAGGATGAAAAGTCAGTATATGATGTCCGAGTAATTGGCGCAATAGGAGTAGTTGAGTTAAAAGAGCCACTAGATATGCAGATATCCCAAGAGCAGCTTATAAACTGCGGTGTTTGGCTGAGACCTTATGGAAAGTTACTTTATACAATGCCTCCTTTTATAATAAATGATAAGGAATTATCTAAGATTACTTATGCAATGAAAGAGGTTGTTATTAATCAATAAAACTTATTTTATTCAATTGGATCAATGTCAATAAACCACCTTACTGAAGAACTGACTTTTATTTTCTCCAAGTGTTTATAAAAAGTTTTAATAATTTGGTGAAGCTTATTTCTGTTGCTGGATTGTAGATACAAATTGAAGTAATAGTAATCAGATTTTTTTTCTATTACTCCAGGAACTGGACCCCAAATCTCAACTGAGTCAATATCAATACTATTAAGAAGAGCCACAACTTCATTTAAAAATTTTTCAGGCGCATCTTTATTTTTAGAGTTTGCACAAAGTAATGCTTGATGAGCATATGGTGGTAATTGTGCCTCCTCTCTTTCGAGTAATAATGTATTTGCATATTTTAGATATTCTGAACTTCTAATAAAGTTAAATATTGGATGATTAGGATACCGAGTTTGAATATTTACTTCACCCTTGTAATCTCCTCTTCCACATCTCCCAGATACTTGAACTAATAGTTGGGCTAAATGTTCAGTGGCCCTATAATCAAGTGACATCAAACCAATATCAACATCTAGAACTCCTACAAATGCTAAATTTGAAAAGTCATGACCTTTTGCTAGCATCTGAGTTCCAACAATAATACATGGCGCACCTGAGTTAATTTTTTCCAGATGCGCAGAAAAGGATTTTTTGCGTCTGGTCGTATCTCTATCAATTCTAATGACTGTAGCATCTGGAAAATATGATTCAAGATTTTCTTCAAGTCTTTCTGTTCCATAACCAAGAATTTTTAGGTTTTGATTTTTACAAGAAGGACATGATGATTCTGGAACTTTTTCAATTCCACAATGATGACATTTAAGGCGATTGACGTTACGATGGAAGACAAGTGTGGAGTCACAGCTGCTGCATTCAGAACGCCAACCACAGTCTGTGCAGAAAAATATGGGCGCATAACCACGACGATTTATAAATAACATTACTTGTTTATCTTCTTTAAGATAATGTTTTATCTTGGCAACAAGAGGGTTAGACAATGCCTCGACTGGCTGGCTTCTCATATCAATCAAATTCACATCAGGCATGATTGCGTTTCCTGGTCGATTGTTTAATACAAGTTTAGTCAGCTTTTTATCAGCAACATTTTTCAAGGTCTCCAGTGATGGTGTAGCTGTGCCCAAAATTAAAGGAATATTTGCAAGTTTTGCTCTTATAAAGCTGAGATCTCTTGCAGAGTAACGAAAGTTTGATTGTTGCTTAAATGAGCCATCATGTTCCTCATCAACAATAATCAATCCAAGATTTGGCAGGGAAGTAAAAATAGCAGAACGAGTTCCAAGAACTACTTTGGCTTCTCCACTTTTAGCCATCAAATAAGCATCTTGTTTTTGCGTTTCATTAAGTTGTGAGTGAACAGCTACAACCCTGCCATTAACTCTTTTTCCAAAGCGGTCAATCATTTGAGGAGTAAGTCCAATTTCAGGGACCAAAACAAGCACCTGTTTTCCTTCTTCAAGTAATTTTTCAGTTACACGAAGATAGACTTCAGTTTTGCCACTCCCTGTTACCCCATGAAGTAAAAAGCCATTAAAGCTATCTTTGTAATTAATAATTTCTGCAACTGCATCTTCTTGCTCAGACGTAAGAGACAAAATAGTTGGAGCAATACTATTTTTAACTTCAGATAGTTTTTTTATAACTGCTGGTTTTCCAAGTCTCAAGTTTTTTGGAATTGCATTACTTAAAACCTCACCGATTGGATGATGGTAGTAGTTTGAAGACCAAAATAAAAAATCCAGCACACTTTCTGATAACAAAGCCTCTGAATCAATTACCTCTTCAACAGAGCGTAATTTTTCAAATTTACTTTTATTTTTATGCGAAAGAACAATGCCAATAACTTTTTTTTGACCAAATGGAACTTTTACTCTTGCTCCAATAACGACTTTTTGATTACATAAATAATCAAAAGTGTTATGGAGTGGTACTGCAATAGCAACTTCTATGATCGACGTCAAAGCAAAATGTTTTAGGGATAAAATAAGTATTTTAGCAATATTAACTTGTCATGGTAGTTATTCAAAATATCATTAACGATTCAAATATAGATTTAGACAATCTTAGCCTTATTTGTCAGAAATTCATGAATGAATCTGATATTGGTGAAAGTGAGCTATTAATCCGTTTGGTGTCACCATTAGAAATTCAGGTTTTAAATAAAGAATACCGATCTAAAAACCAGGTAACCAATGTTCTTTCTTTTCAAAGTGACGTCCCTGAAGAAGTTGGTGAACAAATTTTGGGAGATGTAGTTATTTGTGTTGATGTTGTAAGAGAAGAGGCACTAGTTGGCGGTAAGGTATTTTTAGACCACCTAATACATATGGCGATTCATGGCATCCTTCATCTATTAGGACATGATCATTCAGATCTTACTTCTGCAGATAAAATGGAATTAATTGAGATTAATTTTCTGGATAAAATTGGAATTAATAATCCTTACCAGTAGGTAAAGCATTATTTTTTGATTAACAATTGTGCTAGTTTCTTAATATTTTCTTCTTGTTGGTTATTTTTTCTATAGATAACACCTATATCTCTTTTTGATTTCGTTGATTTCAAATCAACTGTTATATTTGGATAGTCTTTAAGAATTCCAAAATCAACAGCCATTTTTGGCAAAAAACTTACTCCAATATCTGTATCTACCATGGCAACAAGTGTTGAAATACTTGTACAGGAGAAATTAGAAATATGCTGATTTTCTATTTTATTATTTTGCAAGATATGTGACCTTAGGCAGTGTCCCTGTTCAAGCATTAATAGAGATTTATTTTCAAGTTCTGTGGTTTTACGTTGTTTGTGTTTTATAAAGTGAATAGAGTCTGAAAATACTTGATAATTATCAATAAAATTAGGCAATTCATATGGAAAAGCAAATATTGCAAAGTCAATTTTCGCTTGCTCAAGTTGCTTTAGTAAATTATCACTTGTATCTTCTTTAAAGGAAATCTTTAACTTAGGATAGTGTTTATTTAAATTTGATAGAAAGTTGGGCAGAATATAAGTTGAGATTGTAGGTATGACTCCAATTGATACCTCTGATTCAAAAAAATCTAACTTAGCAGTACTCAACAAAATATTAATTTCTGTCATAACTGACATAGCCTGGGTTACAACTCTCTTTCCAACAGGAGTAAACATAATATTTTTATTATCTCTTTCTACAAGTAGTAAATTTAAATCCCTTTCTAATTTTGATATTCCCGCACTAAATGTTGAAGGGCTGACAAAACATTCACTAGCAGCTTTTCCAAAGTGATTAGTTTTGTTTAATGCAATGAGGTACTGTAGGTTTTTTAGTGAGGGCGTCATTTTGATATTCGTTTTTTACGAATATTATATACAGTTTTATTCAATTTAATTTAATATAAATGAATGGTATGATAATCACTCGTTTAACCTATCGGAGGAAATTATGTCATTAAACGGAAGTAAGACTGAACAAAGTTTAAAGGATGCATTCGCTGGAGAATCTCAAGCGAATAGGAGATATTTATATTTTGCAAATCAATGCGATGTACTAGGTGAGCCAGATATGGCTGCTCTATTTAGATCAACTGCTGAAGGTGAGACAGGCCATGCTCATGGTCATATGGAGCATCTTATTGAGGGTGGTGTTGGTGATCCAGGAACAGATATGCCTGCTAAGGAAGTAAAAGAGATGCTTGAAAGTGCAGTTCATGGGGAAACTCATGAATATACTGATATGTATCCAGGTATGGCAAAAACAGCAAGAGAAGAAGGTTTTGATGAAATTGCTGACTGGTTTGAGACTTTAGCTAAAGCTGAGCGTTCTCATGCTAACCGTTACCAAAAAGCACTAGATAGTTTGTAAAAAAATCTGTTGCCATGGGCTCAGCTCATGGCAATAAATCCTAGGTATATATGTCTAAATTTAAAGAAGGAAATTTAGAGGCTCCAACTCGTCACCCACTTAATTGGAATGATGAAGATTTTTATAATGAAGAGTCTCTCAATACTGAGCTAGAAAGAGTATTTGATATCTGTCATGGTTGCAGGCGATGTGTAAGTTTATGCAAGTCTTTCCCTACGCTATTTGACTTAATTGATGAATCTCAAACATTTGAAGTTGATGGAGTTGATAAGGCTGATTATAAAAAAGTAGTAGATCAATGCTACTTATGTGATCTATGTTATATAGCAAAATGCCCTTATGTTCCTCCACATGACTTTAATGTTGACTTTCCTCATCTCATGCTTCGAGCAAAAGCTATCCAGTATAAAAAAGGCGAAACAAAATTGTCTCATAAAGTATTAACTTCGCCCCAAAAAGTGGGTGCTATTGCATCAAAACCAATCATCTCTCCAATTGTTAACTGGTCAAATACAAATAAATCTATCAGAAAGATTACAGAAAAAGTTTTGGGTGTGCATGTTGATGCTGTTGTCCCAAAATATCATACGAAGAGACTTTCAAAAATTTTTATAGAAGAGAATTCCAAAAGTAAATTTAAAGTGGCAATCTTTGGAACTTGCTATGGTGAATATAATGATCCTCAAACTGTTATTGATTTGGTAGATGTCCTAAGACATAACAATGTAGAGGTAAAGCTAATTAAAAAAACTCAGTGTTGTGGAATGCCTAAGATGGAACTTGGAGATCTTGAGACTGTAGTTAAATATGCCAATGAAAATATTGCACCACTTAAGAAGTTAGTTGATGATGGCTATAAATTAATTGCCCCAATTCCTTCTTGTGTTTTAATGTTTAAAAATGAACTACCAATGATAATTTCAGATAATGAAGATATTAAGTCTATTTCTCAAGCATTTTATGATCCTTTTGAATACCTATCATTTTTGAAAGAGAGTGATAATTTTGATATTAATTTTAAGGCAATAGATAAAGAAGTGCTTTATCAAATCGCTTGTCATCAAAGAGTTCAAAATATTGGATCACATACTAAAAGAATTTTAGGGCTAATCCCAGATCTAGATGTAAGTATTGCTGAAAGATGCTCTGGACATGATGGAACATATGGTGTCAGAAAAGATACCCATACCTACTCTGTAAAAATAGGAATGCCAGTTGCGAAAAAAATTACAGATACTACTGATTTAGTCGTGAGTGATTGTGTTATGGCTGGGAATCACATAGCACATATTGCTAAACAAAATATTGAAGCTATTCATCCAATTAGTTTGGTGAAAATGGCTTATGAACTATAATTAAAAATGAGGTTATTGATATGCTAAAAAAACAAGATTTATTTTCTCTTGAAGAGTATGCAGAGAAGCGCATAGATATTCGTAAGGAAGCTATTGCAGTAAAAAAAATTAGAGAGGTTAATCTTGGAGAACATATTAGACTTATGTTTGAAAATAAGCAGACTGTTCAATATCAAATTCAAGAAATGCTTAGAATTGAGAAAATTTTCGAGTCTGAAGGAATTCAAGATGAGCTAGATGTATACAACTCACTAGTGCCTGAGGGATCAAACTTGAAGGCGACCATGATGATAGAGTATACAAATGTAGAAGAGAGGATGGTTGCATTATCAAACTTAATTGGTGTTGAAAAAAGCATCTATTTTCAGGTTGGTGATCATGAAAAAGTATTTGCTATTTGTAATGAAGATATGGACAGAGAGACAGAGGTTAAAACTTCAGCTGTTCATTTTATGCGCTTTGAGTTTGATAAAACTATGGTTATTGATTTTGGTTCAAAAGCCTCAGTAAAAGTTGGTGTTTCTCATCCTAACTATAATTATGAAATTACTTTGAATTCTGAATCTCAAGAGGTGCTAAGCCAAGACTTTAATAATAAATAGTTTAGTTTTAGATCTCTGAAGCCTCTCCAAGAATTTCTATGGCTCGTAAAGAGCCATCTACATAGTACATTCTTAATTTCTCTCTTTCCCAGGGAGGGATTTGTAATTCTTGTAATAATTTTTTAAGAGATTTTGAGTGACTTTTACCTTTAAGTTTGATTCTTTGTCCTTCTAGTCGAAATCTGATTTCAAAATTTGGAAGATCCTTTAAGGCTTTATAGTATGGACAATCTTTAATAGGCGAGGTTTGAAGTTTTTCAAAAAAATAGAGTTCTTTATTGTAACGCCTTACTTCATTAGTATGCCATTTTACAGTTGGATTTGCATCCACTTTTGCGCTTAAAAGAGAAATGATTTCATTAAGAACTTTTGTTGAGGGCAGTAGCATATTATTCTTACTTATAAAATAACGAATTACATTTACAGCTCTTCTTTTTGGAATTTTATTAAGGGGGATAACCTGAAGTTTTCCAGTAATAATTAGTTCATAATTAATAATGTCAAGCATAGCTAGGTCTTGCAAAAGTTGTAATGCTTCACCCTGATGTTTGGCACTTCTTGCAATATTATTAGTAAGGCCATGAAAGATATTTGAGAGTTTAGGTAAGAATTCTATACGTAATAAATTTCTTCTAAAACTGGTATCTTTATTACTTTCATCCTCAACCCAATCAAGCCTATGCTCAGATGCATATTCAATAATTTGCTCTTTTGGTATGTTTAAAAATGGACGATATAGTTCTGAGTTATAAAGATTTTTATTTTTAGAAATTGCTGCTAATCCTGCGACACCAGACCCTCTAAAAAGTTGCAATAAAAAAGTTTCAGCTTGATCTTCTTGATGATGACCAGTACATAGAACTTCATTTTTCTTCATATCAGAAGTGAGGGCAATATAACGTTTTTTTCGTGCAGTTTCTTCTATATTAGAGGACTTTTCGATATGAATATTAATGCTCTTAAACTCAATATTGTTTTCACTACAGAGACTCTCACAAAACACACTCCAATCGTGACTATTATCAGAGAGATTATGATTAATATGAATTGCTCTAAGATTATTATGATGATATTTATTTAAGAAATGAAGCAGAACAACAGAGTCTATTCCTCCGCTAAGGGCAACAACAATTTTCTTGCCATCAAAAAATGGGTCTTTATTCGCTAAATTTACCAAAGCCTAGTAGTTTTTCATGTCTATCTTCAATTAATTTATCAATTGGTACCTCGAGTAGATTTTTAAGTTCTTTTACAAGTGCTTTTCTCAGAAACATAGAGGCTGTATCTGGATCTCTATGAATTCCACCAAGAGGTTCAGGAATAACTTTTTCAATTAATTTGTGTTTTTTTAAATGCTTGCTAGTTAACTTCAAGGACTCTGCAGCAATTGGAGCTTTGGATGCATCTTTGTATAGTATTGAGGCACATCCCTCAGGTGAGATTACAGAGTAGATGCTATATTCAAACATCATCATGACATCTGAAAGACCAATTGCAAGAGCTCCACCAGATCCACCTTCACCAATAACTACTGAGAGAATTGGAGTCTTTAAGGTTGACATTTCAAAAAGATTTCTTGCTATTGCTTCACTTTGACCGCGCTCTTCAGCACCAATTCCTGGATAGGCTCCAGGTGTATCGATAAAAGTTATAACAGGTAATGAAAATTTTTCAGCTAACTTCATGAGCCTTAAAGCTTTTCGGTAGCCCTCTGGCCTAGTCATGCCAAAATTATGATAAATTTTTTCTTTTGTAGAACGTCCTTTCTGTTGCCCAATAAACATAAATGTAAGTTCATCTATCTTGGCAATACCTCCAATCAAGGATTTATCATTTGCAAATGCACGATCACCACAGAGTTCAGTAAACTCATCAAAGATACTATCGATATAATCTAAAGTGTAAAGTCTTTGAGGATGCCTAGCAAGTTGAGAAATTTGCCAATCAGAGAGTGAGGAAAAGATTTTTTTTGTTAAGAGTTCACTCTTTAATTTGAGTGAATCCATCTCTTTTGCAATATCAGCATCATCTTTAATACTCTCAAGGGCATCAATTTTCTCCTCAAGTTCAGCAATTGGTTGTTCAAAGTCAAGGTAATTTAAGTTCATTTTTATATGCTAAATTGCTAAGAATAATTTAATGATAATTATAGCAGAAGCAGTGTTTATAATCTTGCAATGGATTTGTTGACCCTTCTTTCACTAACGTTTGCCACCTTTGTCTATGCAATTTCTCCAGGACCTGGTCTTTTTGCAGTCTTGGCAACATCTACGAGATTTGGCCCCATTCCAGCAATGTGGCTTTCGTTTGGACATACGCTAGGGGATATTATTTATGTTGCAATTGCAATGTTGACCTTAAGTGCTCTTGCAGGAGTTATTAGTGAGGGCATGATTTATGTAAAGATATTAGGTGCATCATATTTAATATATATTGGCTTTCAGCAGTGGCGATCTAAAGGGGTAAGATTTGAAGAGTCAACAAAAAAAAGCTCAATACTAAAGCTTTTAATTGCAGGCTTTGTTGTTGGTGTTACAAATCCAAAAACAATTATTTTTTACTTATCTTTCTTACCAATCTTTGTAGATTTAGATAACTTGACAGTAATTACTGAAATTAAAGTAATAACAGTTATTGGTCTTACAGTATTCTTTGTTCTGAGTCTGGCAAACATTTTAGGCCTTCGATTAAGAAAACATGTTGAAAATCCAGCAATCATAAAGCGTGTAAATGAAACAACTGGAATTACGATGATTTTAGTTGGTTTTTTTGTGGCACTCTACTAATATTACTTAGGGAAATAATGTTTCAATCTGAAAAAAATATGACATTTCTAATGATTCTTGTTCCATTTGTGTGGGCATTATCAGGTATTTCAGCAAAATATCTTTCCTTTTATATTGGTGAGAATGAGATTGTCGTTTATAGGTTTTTCTTATCTGTTCTTTCAACTATTCCACTTTTGATATGGATGAAAATACCTATCAAAATTAGTTTATTTAACCTTGCTTTATCGCTGATTATTGCAATCTTTATGATCAGTAACTACAGATTTTATTTTATGGGAATGCAAAGGGGTGCTGCTGGCTTAGGGGCTGCTTTGGTTACTGTTTTGATTCCAATATTTGTCTACATCTTTATGATATTTTCAAAGAAATCTAAGCCACTTATTAAGGACTGGGCTGCATTACTAGTAGGCACAATTGGGGTTCTTCTAATGATGAATTTTGATCAATATAACCTGCCACTATTAATCAGTGGAGGTAATCTTTATTTTGTTTTGGCGGCTTTGGCTTATGCAGCTGTAACTATTATTGGAGCCTATATGAAGAATATGCATGTACTGGCTTTTAACTTTTATATAAGCCTATTTGGATTTCTTATTGATTGGGTTTATTCCTATGATACGAGTCTCCTTGTAACTTTAATTGATATGGATTATATTTTTTGGATTAATATTCTTTTTGTTTCGGTTATAGCTGGTACAGCTATTACCGCAGTTTACTATACTGGTATAAGGGTTATAGGATCTAAAAAAACCTCAGTATTTAGTTTGCTCTCACCATTTTTTGCTATTGCTTTTGGAGCAATATTTTTTCAAGAAGCACTGAACTTACAAAATATTATTGGGATTATTTTAGCCGTTTCCGCTTTATTTGTTTTAATTGACCTCAAGATAAATATTACTTATCCATTTAAATAGCTATGAGTAATAATATATTATGGAAATAAATATTTTTATAGTTCTTGGCTTTACCCTTTTTATTTTTGCAGTAACCCCCGGTCCAGGGACTCTTGCACTTCTCTCTATTTCTACTTCAAAAGGCCTAACTTCAGCAATATTCTTTTCAATTGGCATGACTTTAGGCGATTTGTCTTATCTAACAATCGTCATTTTTTCTTTAAATGCAATTGCTAACTTGATTACTCCTATTACAAATGCTGTCCAGTATTTTGGAGCCTGCTATTTATTTTATTTGGGCTACTCCCAATGGACTGCTGGCAAATTCACTATGGAAAATGATATTTCAGCTCAATCCCATTTGAGAGAATTATTGACTGGTTTCCTTTTAGCAGGAACTAATCCAAAGGTAATGATTTTCTACCTATCAGTGCTTCCATCTTTGATTGATCTTAATCAAGTAAGCTTATCTTATGGACTGAAAATTATAGTAACAGTTGCGATTTCATTATTACTTGGTTTAGTTTTTATTGGCATTCTTGGAAAAAAATTAAGGCAACTAATAAGTAGTCCAAAAATGGCCTTGAGGGTGAATAGGATTTTTGGAGTAATAATGATTGGTGTTGGTTTAAGTCTATTCTATTTCTAAATTTTTGATTACTAAGGCTTAGTATCAATATCTCGACTTTCTAAATCTTTCATAATAGCAGTTCTCATATCATCAGTAAAATCAAACCAATCAAATATTTCATTCATGTGTCTTTTGCAACCGATACAGAAGTTATTCTTGTTGTATTTGCAAATACTTACGCAAGGGCTCTTCATTTGCTTTAGTCGGGTTTGTTCATTCATTAGAAATATTTAGATTTGCAATATAATTTTGTAGAGTATTTTAGTGCAGTTGTAAAATTATGAGCGAAGTTTTTCATTAGTCTTATCATAAGCAGGATCGATACTTACATGACAATTTCGACTTCCAAGTGAAGTTTCAACTCTAAGTTTAGAGCCTTCTATGCATAGATTTGGTTTTAAGTACGCGAAAGCAATACTATGGCCAACTCTATATCCATAGGCACCACTTGTTATAATGCCACTTAAATTATCACCGTCAAATACTGCTTCATTGCCAAAGCATTCTGCTGGAATTTGATCATCAAAAATAAGGAAAGCTAACTTAGTTTTGACTCCCATAGAGAGGCGCTCTCGAATATTATCAGCACCAATAAAGTTTCTATCAAGGTCGAGGAATCTTTCCATTCCAGCTTCAAGTGCAGAAATTTCTTCTGTAAATTCTGCTCCATAAGCTCTGTACATTTTTTCTAAACGCATACTATTAAATGCCAGGCCACCAAAATCTTTTAACCCAAATTCCTCACCCATCTCCATTAAAGACTCATATATTGAGATAAGTTGCCATGTTGGCATGTGAAGCTCCCAACCAAGCTCACCAGCGTAGGATACTCTCATGGCAAAAACAGAGGCTGAATCTATTTTAATTGTTTTACAGCTTAGCCATGAAAATGCATTATTACTAAGATCCTCTTGCGTACATTGACTTAAAATTTTTCGAGCATTTGGCCCAGTTAAAAGGAGACCACCCCAACTTTCAGTTAAGTTTTCTATAACGACATCATAATCATCTGAATGCCATTCAAGCCACTGATAATCTTTTACTTCTGATCCAATTGCACCCATTAATAGAAAATTTTCTTTATCAATTCTACTAATAGTTTGTTCAGCCATAATGCCTCCATTTGGAGCATGGAAAAGAGTCAAGCCTATTCTCCCATCCTTGGATGGAAGCTTATTACAAGATAAATGATCTAAAAATTTAAATGCATCTTTCCCTGTGATACGAAATTTAGCTGTTCCACTAATATCAGTAATGCCACATGATTTTTGAACAGCAGCACATTCTTGAGCAACTACCTCATGTGCTTCACTATGACCCCAAGTTAGAGTTTCATTTCTAGTACCATCTGTTGCAAACCAAGAGGGTTTTTCAAAGCCAGTATTGACAGTATGAATGGCACTTTTTTGACTTAATAATGTATGCAGTGCACTAACTCTAATGGGTCTTCCATGAGGACGATTTTCATTTGGAGCTGCCATTGAGTACATTCTTTCATAAGATTCAATTGCTCTGGTTGTGCAGTAAGTTTTATCAGCCCAATGATCAAATCGACGGCTATCAAGTGAAGCCATATTAAGTTCTGTTTGCCCATGGACCATCCATTGTGCTAAATACTTACCAATACCACCCTGGGCAATTCCAATACTTGCTCCACAGAGATTCCAAAAATTTCTTAACCCTTTGGCAGGACCCACTAAGAGATTATCATCAGGCGTATGAGTAATTAGTCCGTTTATTACAGTACTTATCCCAACTTCTTTAAATAAGGGAAAAATGTCCATGCATCTTTCTAACCAAGGCATTAGTCTATCTAAATCACCTTCAAATAGTTCTCTGTCAAATGACCAATCAACTCCATCTAGTCCCCATGGTTTAGAGCCTCTGGTTTCATATGGGCCAATTAATATCCCACTCCCTTCCTGTCGAATATATGAGGCTGCAATAGAGTCTCTGGTTACAGGAAGTTCTTTTGTAAGAGCAGCAATATCAGGATGACTATCAGTAATTAAATATTGATGTTGAAGGTTCACTAATGGAACATATGAGCCTACCATAGCTCCAACTTGAGGTGAGAAACAGCCACCAGCATTAACAACATGCTGAGCAATGATATTACCTAATTCAGTAATAACTTCATATTCCCCAGTTGGAAGAATATTAATATCAATTACTCGATTAAAGTTACTAACTTCAGCTCCTGCTTTTTTACTAAGTTGTGCAAGCTGAGTTACAACAGTTGTTGGGTCAACATGACCATCATTTGGCGTATATAAAATGCTTTTTGCATTATCAAAATTCATCATTGGATTAATGACCGAAGCCTCTTCCTTTGATACAAAGTGCATTTCACAACCAATATGGTTTGCTCTACTAAGAATATTGGTAAACCATTGATGTTCAACTTCATCATGTCCAACTCTTAGTGAACCTGTTTTGTGAAAAGAAGAAGGTAGTCCAGTTTCTTTAGGTAGTATTTCATCATATAATTTAATTGTATATTCATGAATACTAGATAAGGTGTGATTACCATTAAAATTTGGACATAACCCAGCAGCATGCCAAGTAGAGCCACTAGTAAGCTCACCTTTTTCTACAAGAACAATATCTGTCCATCCTTCTTGGGTAAGGTGATACATAAGGTTTACACCAAGTGAGCCTCCACCAATAATTACTACTTGAGCATGTGATTTCATATTAATTTTTCTTTAAAGAGGTTTTCTTCCAATATCTTTTCTGCTTAATTTAATATTAAATTTTTCGCGTATTTTTTTATCAATATCATCACTAACATGATCTGGAAAGTGTTCAGAAAGAATCTCTTTTTTTTGTTGAATTGCTTTTTCAAGTATTATAGGCTTACCCATATCTGCCCAATCATTAGGGCTATCTCTATCACTTAAGTCAGGGTATATATATTCACTTTGCATAACATTAATTGTCTGGTCTGAACCTAAGTAGTGAGCTTTATCATTTAAACAAACATCTTTAATTGTTTCAAAACAAAGAGACTCTTCGCTATCATCACTAAAACCCTTAGTCATTCTCATAGATGCACCTAATAAATCATTATCTAGTAACAAACTTTCTGGACATGTGCCTAGAAGGCTTGCGTACATCCCTGCAGATTCATATACTATGTTTGCCCCCGCTATTGCAGTTACTGTGTGAGTTGACGCTCTTTCAGAGCCAGCCTGAAAATCAGGGAATTTAGAATCTGTCATACCTGCAGGTGTTCCAGTTGGAAGGTCTAAGAAGTTACCCATTTGCGCACAAGCGGCAGAAATTAATCCTTGTTCTGGAGAGCCACCACACATAGAACCAGTTCGAAGGTCAGATACAAAAGGCCAAGTTCCAAGAATCGCAGGCGCCCCAGGTTTAATTGCATTGACATAGACCAGACCACCAAGACATTCAGCCCATGCTTGTGATACAACTCCTGGTAGAAGTGGCGGTGCAGTTGCACCTGCCTGACCTGCTGATAGAAGTAATATTGGCATACCACCCTCAACACCTACACGAACACATTCTAAAGATTCCTCTGCAAATTTCATTGGAGGAACAACATGACAATTACTCATACTTAAAAAGGGCCTTTCACGCCATTTTTCTTCACTACCAGCAATAATATGAAGCATCTCAAGCGCATCAGTAACATGATCTGACTCTGTAAAGCTTGCACCAACATGTTTTTCAGTTCCCATTGTAATACAATAAACTGAGTTTTGATCCATTTCACGAGGACTAGCAATATCTCTTAGTACACATGTTCTTTGAAACATATGAATATGTTCACATTTGTCAGCAATTCTTGCCATATCAAATAGGTCTTGACTTTCAGATTCTCTGTACTCATTATTTTCAGGGTCAGCAATAAGCACTGCAGCCCCCGCCGTTGAAAAGTGAACCCTTGATCCACTAAGGTCTAAATCATATTTTGGATTTTGAGCATGAAGAGTAAGACTTTGTTGAGAAAGACCCATGGCTTTCTCTACAACTTCTCTTGGCATTCTTAATCTTCCATCATCACCAAGAATAGCTCCAAACGCAACACACTTCTCAATACAATGAGGAGTAGCATCACCAAAACCAATTTCTTCTAATATACGATAAATATTAGCTTCTATTGATAAAACTTGCTTATCACTTAGCGGCTTATATCTTCCACCAATCTCACCTGGTTTAACTGGTTTTTCTTCTTCCTTAAGAGGCGCACTTCTTTCCGCTATTCTTGCTTCCCTGCCACCAGATTTTCTTCTAGACATAACAATGATTTGAGTTTAACTATAAGCCACATTTTGATACTAAATCAAATCACTGTCAATTATTTTTTTGTAAGAGGTTTAAAGCAGCGATATAAAGGTAATTTTATAGTTCTTAATTAGACATCCATTCCGCTTTAAAAGTGAAATTGAGCCCCTTTTATAATTCCAGATGGTCACCTTGAAGTTCTTGACTATTAATCTTATAAATTTGTTGCTAAGATTAAGGTGAAGATATTTTTTGAGCTAATTTTTTGATTATTTTTTGAGTTTCTTCCCAATCTATGCACCCATCTGTAACAGAAACACCATAATCCATATCATCCTGATTTTCCAATATTTTTTGCTTACCAGCAAAAAGATTACTTTCTAGCATTAGCCCAAAAATTGATTTATTGCCTGACACTAGTTGTTTAGTAATCTCTTCAATAACTTTTCCTTGGTTTCTATAATCTTGATTTGAATTGTCATGAGAGCAATCAACCATTATCCTTTCAGCTAGTCCATTTTTTTTCAGGAGTACTTCACATTCTTTAATGTCATCAATATGATAGTTAGGTTTTTTTCCACCTCTAAGTATTAGATGAGAGGATTTATTTCCTTTTGCTTTAAATGTTGCAATCTGCCCCTTATCATTAATACCTAAAAAACTTTGAGGTGATGAGCAAGCTTTAATGGCATTAATTGCCATATCTATATTTCCATCAGTGCCATTTTTAAAGCCAACTGTCATTGAAAGCCCACTCGACATTTCTCGATGAGTCTGAGACTCTGTTGTTCTTGCACCAATTGCACACCAAGAAATTAAATCAGCCAAATATTGAGGAGTAATAGGATTGAGTGCTTCTGTTGCAGCTGGTATTTCATTTTCAGCTAGCCAAACTAGAAGCTCTCGACCTTGATGAAGACCCTTGTCAACATCAAGAGAGTTATCCATATCAGGATCACTAATTAAACCTTTCCAGCCAACTGTTGTTCTTGGCTTTTCAAAATAAACCCTCATTACTAAATAAATGGAGTTCTTGACTTCATTTTGTAGAGACTTTAGTTTAAGTGCATATTCTTTTGCAGCTCCAATATGATGAATTGAGCATGGACCAACAATCACAATCAACCTAGAGTCTTTTTTTAAAAAAATATCATCTATAGTTTTACGACTCGTTAAAATATTGTCAGCACCATTGTCACTGAGAGGAATTTTCCCCCTTAAATTAATAGGGGTTGTAATAGTTACTTCTTCTTCAATATTTTTATTGTGAATTTGGCTCTTCATTTAAATTGGTTAATTAGTCTATATAAGTACTAATTTAAACATAGATTTATTTATTTATACTCTCTATGTAGAAAGTAATAGAATTTAGGCTTTTAAAAAAGTTTTATTGATATTCAATTATATTTGACGTAATTATGAAAAAATTAGCTTTAATTGCCTTATTATTCCTAACTGGATGTTCCTCAACAACATTTGTCTATAATCGGATTGATTTTTTATTGCCATGGTATCTAGCAAGCTATGTCGATTTTACTAGTGAACAAAAACAAAGCTTAAATGAGCGTTTAATTCCTTTTTTTAAATGGCACCGTGCTCAAGAGTTACCAAAGTATGTAGAAATAATTAACAGTTTAGAGGGTCTTCTAGATAATGAAGTAAAAGCTGAAGATCTTGCCCTAATTACCCAAGATATTGAAAATTCATGGTTTCGAACTGAACAGCAAATTCTATCATGGTTAACTCCATTAGCTAAGGATCTATCAGATGAACAGATTAATCAATTCCTTAATGTAATGAAACGAAAAACAATTGAAAATGAAAATAAATATCTAAACCGAAATGATCAAATCTATCAAAAAGATGTTGTAAATAGATTTCGAAAAAACTTAGGTAGGTTTATGGGCTCATTAAATAAAGATCAGTTAGTTCTTTTAAGAACTGCTAGTGAAAATATGTATCGATCAGATAATGAATGGTTAGAAAATCGTAAGGCTCTTATTAATAATCTTTCCTTAATACTTCAGAGAGAAAATGACTGGGAGGAAAGGTTAAATGGGATAACAAATAGAGATAATTTAGAATCACAAAATTATCGAATCAAATATTCTCATAATATTAATATAACGCATCAGTTAATTGCTGAAATATTAAACTCTCGTTCAGAGAAACAAAATAAAAAACTTCGTGACCAACTAGTGCGATATAGAATTGATATTAGTAATTTGATTGAACAAATATAGTTATTTCCAGGTTCTTTTCATACGACCTTTAAATATTGCAGAGCCCCAACTTAAGAAAAGGCCAATTAATGCAGCACCTAATAACCAAGTAAAAGGAAGGTTGCCATCAGAGCCAAAGATAACCGCTCTATAGGCTCCACCTATTGCATCAAAAGGCACTGAGTTACCAATTAATTCTAACCATTCTGGTGCGGCACTTATAGGCATCATCGAGCCACTAAGTACTGACTGATACTGAACAACAGGAAGAATAATTAATAAAGCCGCAAGACCAATAATTTCAAAGACGCCAAGAAATAACCATGACAAACAAACACTGACTAGCCATACGCTAAGCCAGGCCATTAAAAACGACTCCCATTGAAGTGTTGTTAAAGTAATAACAATAGCTAAAACTAGGCTTGCAGAACCCATAACCATTATTGGAATAACGGTTCTCAAATATGCGCGATTTAATAGGGGCATCTGTTTCGTTGCAAGGAATAGAAGAATTGAACCTACCATTGAAGCGAGCCAACTTGTAAAACTCATAACAAAGGGTGAGGGAACAGAAGCTAAACTCTTCGCGGAATAAAGCGTTTCTATATTAGTATTGATCAACATCCCTGAAACAGGCACCTGATTATTGGATTTTGCTAATCTTAGGTTAGCTATAAAAGAAGAAAGAGCCATCTGAATAGTACCTGGGAGCTGACTAGATATCTGAGTCTCAGATATTGTTAGGTGCTGTGAATTTAAGATTTCAATATTTAATTTTTCGTCACTAAGTGCAAGCTGAGAAAAGTTCTCTGGAAAGGTAATTACTGAAGCAATCTCTCCTCTTGAAAGAGCCTCTCTTGCAGTCGCAGAATCTTTAATGATAGTTAGCCTAAAAGGAAGTGATTTAGATAAGGTTTTAATTGCTTGATTAGAAACTAGAGGTAATGAAGGGCCGATATCCTTATTGACAACTCCTAACTCAAAGGCATATGTAATTCTGGCTGGATCTGAAGGTGCCGTCAAATTAAATATTGAGAAAAATAGCATAATTACGATGGGTACTATAATTGCAGGTTTGAAGAGTTCACTGCGACGAAATTGCGAAATTGAGGAGGGCATTAAATTGAATTTAAAATAGAATTAACAATACACAAATACATCTACTTAGTCAAACTTAGATCGTAATCAGCAAGAATCATTTCTGAAGCTTTTTCTGCAATCATCATAGTAGGTGCATTCGTATTTCCTGAAACAAGTTCAGGCATTATTGAAGCATCTACAACTCTTAGACCAGAGACCCCATGAACCTTAAGTTTTTCATCAACTACACTATCAATATCATTACCCATTTTGCAGGTTCCAACAGGGTGATAAATGCTTTGACTATTATTTTTAGCAGCTTCAAGAAGTTCTTCGTCAGATTCAAAAGCTGGGCCAGGAACATATTCTTCTAGAATATATTTCTTTAATGAGTCCGCATCAGCAATTTTTCTGGCTACCTTTATGGAGTCAATTGCAATTTTTTTGTCACTATCAGTAGAAAGATAGTTAGGAATAATCTTTGGCAGTTGAGTTGGATCAGAAGAGTTGATCTTTACCTCACCTCTGCTTTCAGGACGAAGGTTACAAATAGACATTGTGAATGCTGAAAAGGGGTGAACACCATCACCCGGCTTATCAGCACTTAGTGGCTGCATGTGGAATTGGATATTGGGCCTTGAGCCGTCTAAAGAGGTATTAGTAAATGCATAGACTTGGCTTGCACTGAGGGTTAATGGTCCTGTTCTAAAGAGCATATACTGTAAGCCAATTAAAGCTTTTTTCCACCAAGTATTTAATTCATCATTAAGTGTCCTAGTATTTGTTTTAAAAACCATTCGAACTTGTAAATGGTCCTGAAGATTCTTTCCAACAGCTGGATTATTATGGATAACATTTATTCCAAGCCCTTTTAAATGCTGTTCGTCACCAATCCCAGAGAGTTGAAGTATTTGTGGAGAGCTAATAGAGCCTGCAGAAATAATTACTTCAGAGTTTGCATAAATATTTTGATCTTTGTTAGCATTACTTTCAATACACTGAACCCCAATAGCTTTTTTATTTTTAAAAAGAACTTTACTAACTTGAGTATTGGTAATTATTGTTAGATTTTTTCTATTCCTTATTTTCTTATTTAAAAATGACCGATAAGAGCTCCTTCTAAAACCTTTGAATGATGTTTGCTGAAAGTAACCAACACCTTCCTGAGTTTCTCCATTGCAGTCTGGATTATTTGGGATACCAATTTCTTCCGATGCTTTTATAAAAAGATCAGCTATCTTTCTTTTAAGTCTTAAATTTGAAACCTTTAACTCACCATCAACACCATGGTATTCATTACTACCATTCTCCTGACATTCAAATTTTTTAAAGTAAGGTAATACATCTTTATAACTCCAGCCTTCATTACCTAAATCTTTCCAGTTATCATAGTCATGCCTGTCACCTCTTATGTAGAGTAAGCCATTAAGTGCACTTGACCCTCCTAAGACTTTACCTCTTGGCCAATCGATTCTTCGATTATTTACACCTTTATCTTTTTCGAGCTTGAACATCCAATCAAATTTTGGATTATTCATAGTTTTAAAATAACCCACTGGAATATGTAGCCAAAGATTATTATCTTTTCTTCCAGCTTCAATTAACAAAACACTATTACTAGGATTCTCAGAAAGTCTATTGGCTATTAGGCAGCCAGCAGATCCTGCACCAATTATGATGAAGTCGTATGTCCTACTCATTTTATTTTTAGCAAATTATTAAATTTAAAGGAATATCAAAAGGGGATATCTATGTGTCAGATTATATATCTTAATAGCCTTCTTTTTTTTATAAATAGATATAAACATATATATCAATTGATGTATACTGGATTTTGATTAATTGCTTAGTGCGGTCTCTATTGCTCTCTATTGCAATATCAAAAAAAAAATATTTGTTCGATAATTAAAGGAGATTTTAATGTTTAAAAATAAAGTTGTTTTTTTGACATCTATAGCATTACTTGCTGCTAGCTCAAGTGCTATGGCTGTTAATTTAAAAATTCAATCTGTATTAAACTCTACTGGTAGTGAAGTTGGCTATGTTAGAGATTTTGCAGAAGATGTTGCTGCATTGACTGATGGTAGAGTAACGATGGAAGTCCTCCCTGGAGGTTCTGTTGTGCCAAACTCTGACCTTATCGATGCTGTTGATGCTGGTCTAATTGATGGTGGATTTGCATGGACTCACTACTGGTCTGGTAAGCATCCAGCGGCAATGCTGTTTGGCTCACCAATCGCTGGAGCTGGCCTTGGTATTGATAATATCGCTTGGCTTTCTTGGTTCCACAGTGCTGGTGGTA